>JAEEGJ010009589.1_pt1 | contig 25800 bp, 17 predicted proteins | sample 8958761 | NCBI WGS metagenome assembly JAEEGJ01 (sample SAMN16246546, study PRJNA631951) | gut metagenome | biome: gut microbiome; feature: rumen; material: RS-attached | host: Bos | place: Iran: Karaj | collected 2018-10 | reverse complement strand
ATCTGGCCGAGATTGGTGTTGCTCGACTCTGCAAACTCCTTCTGACGCTCTTTCAGCATAGCCTCTGTGGCAGTCTTCATCTGGGCCGTCACCTTCTCGATGGTTTCCTCGAAACGAGACTGCTGCGCTGCCATTGCCTCCCGATGCCTTTCCTCCTGGGCGGCAAGGCTGTCTTTATGTCTCTTCTCCTGAGCTTCAATCAGCGCATGGCATGCCTCTTCCTTGGCTTCCACCTTCTCCTGACAAACCTTGTCCTTGTCAGCCGAGAGCTTCTCAAGCTGCTCTTTGGCCTCTTGCTTCGCGCTCTCCACCTGTGCCGAAAGCGTTGACACTTCTTTCTGGAGTAACTTCTTCTGACTCAACATCGCCATAACGCCGATGATGACACCGATTACTACACCCAGGATTACAAACATTGTTATTTCCATACTGCAAAAATAGGCATTTTATTCAAAACAACCAAATAAAACCCGGAAAAGTTTCTGCCTTTTATTCGCATTTGCTCATTTGCCCACGTTGAGCCCTCGGTTGTGGCGAGAAACAACTTTTGTTAAAAATTGTGGGAAATGTGGCTGGTTTACAGAAGAAATCCATAATTTTGCAGTCGTAAACATGCAAAATTGATGTGGACTAAACCATACGGAATGAAAGAGGGGTTCCTCATTGGGGGAGGCCTTATAGTGGCTGGACTAATGCTTGAGCTGAGTGGCGGTCCTGTGGCCTGGGATGCTTTCCACTGGCCTGTCAATGGCATCGTGCTGGCGTGTTTCCTCGCATTTATTGCTATCATCTTCCTGCTCCGTAAGAAGGTCTATGGCCTACATTTCATAGGCACTAGCAAGGCTGCGATACCAGCATTGATTTATGCCGTCGTGCTGACTGTCATCATGGGATTGACGAGGCAGACTGTCGATGGCATGTGGCTGAACAATATACTCTCGTTTTGGCCTTTCGTACTCATCTACGTCTATATCACCGTCATTCTCGGACAGGTCGTGTTATCAAAGGTTAGGAGGCTAGTGACGCAGCAAAACCATTCTCTCACCTCTTACCTCTCACCTCTCACCTCTATAATAAACCACCTCGGTTTGTTTCTTGCTCTGACGACGGCAACATTGGGTAATGCCGACATGCAACGCCTGAAGATGATTACCTTGAAGGGAGAGCCTGAGTGGAGAACGCTTAACCAAGAACAGCAGATTGTCGAGATGCCCATCGCTATCGAGCTGAAGGAGTTTGTCATGGAGACCTATGACGACGGCAAGCCCAAGCGATTTGCATCGGAGATTCAGATTCTGACAAAGTCGGGTAATAATATCCAGACCACCGTCGAGGTGAACAAGCCCGTGGATGTGGATGGTTGGAAAATCTACCAGTATGGTTACGACACGCAGATGGGGGCCATGAGCCAGACAAGCATTCTGGAACTGGTGAGCGACCCTTGGCTACCTCTGGTCTATACCGGCATTTATATGATGCTCGCTGGAGCCGTTTGCTTCATGCTGCTCGCTATACCCTGGGCCGGTGGATGGCGACAAGTCAGGAAGCATCCTAAGCATGCACTGGCGATAGCTGTTGTGATAGTTGCGGCTTTTTTCTGCGTTCACCACTTCATGCCCATTCTACATTCCGACACCTTGGTGCCTGCCTTGCAGAGCCCGTGGTTCAAGCCGCACATCATTGCCTACATGCTGGCCTATACGTTGATGGCATCGGCAGCCGTTATTGCCCTGTATCTGCTGATTCGGTCGAAGCAAGGCAGTTTGGACAACATCGTCTATATAGGTGTTGCACTGATTACCATCGGCATGCTCTTCGGTGCCCTTTGGGCCAAGGAGGCGTGGGGACACTACTGGTCATGGGACCCCAAGGAGACGTGGGCTGCCATCACCTGGTTTGCCTATCTCGCATATGTGCATTATAGACAAATACCCACTCACCAGCCGAAGCTCGCTCTGTGGGTATTGCTCATTTCGTTCGTACTCTTGCAGATGTGTTGGTGGGGCATCAATTATCTGCCTTCCGCCCAAGGTTCCAGCGTACATGTCTACGGATAGCCGTCGTATTTCTCGAATAATTAAACGCTACTAAAGCTTGACGCTCGAGATGTTGACAAGGCCGTTGACAATGGCGTAGATGGTGAGGCCTGCCGGTGAGTGTATCTGTAGCTTGCGGGCTATGTTGCGGCGGTGGGTGATGACAGTATTCACCGAGATGCACAGGTGGTCGGCAATCTCCTTGTTCGACATGCCCTGAACCAATGATATGATGACGTCTTTCTCGCGGTCTGAGAGGGCATCGTCGCTATTCATACCGTTTTTAAACACCATGTCGGAAATGTTGCGCGTTACGTCGATCTCTTTGGCTACCTGCTCCAGGCGGCGGATGGCCGGCACGAAGATGTAGTCTTCGACCATAGCGTGCTGGCGCAGCCATACCTCGTTTTCGTAGATGTCGTGTAGGGTGGCGGTCAACTGGTTGTTGTGCAGTCCGTCCTGCGGCAGATACTTGATGATGAGCAGTTTCAGCTCGCGCAGCTTCTTGTCGGTAGCACCGTGGTGCTTGGAGAATGTCTCTACATTATAATCGTTGATGGGATGGCCCTCGATGAGCGACTGCACATAGGGGAACAGCGTCTTCTGTTCGTACTTCATGTGGCGTCGTATCTCGTGGGCATATTCGTCGTAGAAGCGCAGGATGAGGTTGGCCAGAGAGTCGTGTTCGTCGAGTGACTCCTGCAGCTCGCGGCGGATGTAAGGCAGCTGGAAATCGAGGAAGTAGGCATGGCTGGCCTCGAGATAGTGGAGCAGGGTGGGGACGGACAGCTGGTCGTCTGTAGCAAACTCGCCGAAGCCGTTAATCGTGAAGTTGACTACCGCCAGGAATGTGTACGTGTCGACATGATTTGTTTCGCATGTCTCTTTCACCGTCTTATCACCGAATCCCAGGCTGATGCCGAAGCTGCCCAGCATTTGTAACAGGTCGTAATTGTCGCGAATCAACGATATCATCTTGTCGTCCGCTTCATACATTTTCTGATTCTTCATCTGCTTTTACCTATTATTGATTACTGGGTGCAAAGGTAGGCATTATTTTCGACATCCGCAATAATTACTTTTAGGTATTTTCTGTTTCCGACATGGCCCGAAATGCGCGTTTTAGGGCGATTTCATTATTTTTAGGTATTGTGTTAACAATGCATAAATGCTACCTTTGCACTCGATTTTGAAAAAACGATATGATGAAAAGGTTAGTAATTTTAATGGTAGTAGCCTTCATGTTGTCCCTTAGTATGCTGGCCCAGACGGGTCTTCACATCGGTGGATATGGCGAGGCCGTGATGACGCGCAATTTCTACAGTCAGAGTTTTAATCGCTACAAGCAGCCGGAGAACTATGCCAACGACAAGAGTCACGGGCGCTTCGACCTGCCCCATGTGTGTCTGAACATCGGTTATGATTTCGGCAAGGGATGGTCGATGGGTTCTGAGATTGAGTTTGAGCATGGCGGCAATGGTACTGCCGTGGAGATAGAAGCCGAGGAAGCCGGCGAATACGAGGCGGAAGTAGAGAAGGGCGGTGAGGTGAATATCGAGCAGTTCTGGGTGAACAAGGCGTTCATGGATGGCAAGTTTAACATCAAGGCGGGCGAGATAATCGTGCCTGTAGGCTATTCCAATGCCCACCACGAACCCAACCAGTTCTTCACCGTCTACCGTCCCGAGGGTGAGGCAACCATCATGCCCAATACGTGGCATCAGATCGGACTGTCGCTATGGGGTGATCTGAAGGACTGGCGCTACGAGGTGGAATTCCTTTCAGGACTCAACTCCGAGAGCTTTACTGCCGAGAGTTTCGTACACTACGGTGCCACCAGTCCCTACGAATTCAAGGTGGCTAACAACTATGCCGCTGCTGTGCGTGTAGACAACTATTCTATCAAGGGACTGCGGATCGGCCTGAGTGGCTATTACGGCTATACCTTCCGCAACACGCTGCGCACGCCAGGCACGAAATATGACGACGTGAAGGGTGCGCTGGGCATCGTAGCCCTCGACTTTTCGCTGAACCGTTGGAACTGGATAGTCCGTGGCAATGTGGACTATGCCTACTTCAGCGATGCCGACGAGATTTCGGCCTATAACCAGGCTAACTGGACACACCATAAATACCAGGACGGCAATCCGCACCACTATACTAATATAGGTAAGAATGCTGTGGCTTATGCCCTGGAGGCTGGCTACAACATCTTCTCGCAGATACCCAAGCTGAAGGATGAGAAACTATTCCTTTTCGGACGCTTTGAACACTATAACACAATGGCTTCGGGCACCTATAAGTCGATGTATGAATACACCAAGAAATACCGCTGTGCCTTTGGTGTCAACTACTCGCCAATCAAGCAGATTACCATCAAGGGCGAGTATTCGTACCGCTTCTTCGAGAAACCTAACAACAACGGCCTGACATCGGACAGTCCGCTCTATAAGCAGGCCTACAACAACGAACCGAGCGTGAGCATAGGAGTAACCTATACCGGATGGTTCCTTTGAACATTAAAAATTAAACATTAAAAGATTAAACTTTAAACATTAAATATAGTTAGTAAAATGAAAAAGAAATTTGTTTTGAAAGTGGCAGTATTGGCTGCCGTATTGTCTACGGGTTTTACATCATGTTCTAGCGACGACGCCAACACGTCGACGGTAACTGGTTCGCAGGCTGTGCTCGACCAGGCATGCAACGACTGGAAGGTGGCACGTGCCAACTGGGAACAGTCGGAGGCGTTCCTCTTCGGTGCTGCCGATGTCTATTCCATCGACCCCCATACCGACACATGGCCTGTAGCCGCTAACGATCTGGCCAACGTGCTGCGCGACGAGAAGGCGATGTCGAACCTGGAGAACTTCATCAAAACCGCCAACTCAGGTATTCTGGGCTATCACGGTCTGGAGTATGTGCTCTTCCGTCAGGGCGCTCCCCGTAAGATTGACCAGATCACCAATCTTGAGTATAACTATATCTGTGCTGTAGCCAAGGACCTCTATCAGGCAACAGCTACCCTAGAGGCTGCATGGGACTCGAAGGAGAGCAATGCCGAGCGCCAGAAGATTGCCAAGGAATATGTGGCTACCCACCTGGCTATCGACGACGATGGCAATCAGGAGGGTGTGCTGGCCGGATTCCAGAACTTCGGCAAGGCATTCAAGAACCCCGGCACCGGCGACTGGGCAACAGCTCTTGAGGCTACGCAGGAGATTATCTCGGGTTGTCAGGACATCATCGGCGAGGTTGGCGACTCTAAGATCGGCCTGCCTTACACGGGCGAGGATGCTGCTTACATCGAGTCGCCCTATGCCTACAACTCTATCATCGACTTCTACGACAACATCGTGTCGTGTAAGAATGCCCTCTACGGACAGATGGGTGCTACAACACCTAACGAGAAGTCGCTCATCTATTTCTGCAAGAATGCCGGCAATGCTACGCTGGCTGCCCAGGCTAACAACGTAGTGAGCAAGCTCGACGATGCATTGGCTAAAATCAAGGCTATGAAGTCGCCTTTCGCCCTCTATTATTCTGATGCTTCCTGCAAGGTAGCCATCGATGCTTTGGGTAAACTCGACGATGCTCTTGGCGAACTGTCGGAGACACTCGGCGGCTATGCTGGCAACGCTACTGTTGAGGCTCAGTGTAAAGTTATCAATGAGAATTATGTTGACAATGTAGTGCTGATTACTTATCGCACTTTGGCCGACAATGCTCAGAAACTCTATCAGTCGATTGTTAAGATTAAGAACTAAAATATTGTGTGATATGAACAAACCAACATTACTGGGTATTGTTCTGTTGGGTACCTTCATCACCGCCGGTTGTGCCAGCGGTGATGAAACCGCTAATCCCACCTCATGGGAAATAGGCGACCCTACAGCTACTGATTACCCTGAGGATTACTATGCTGGTGGACTGCTTGGTACAACGGCTGTCAATACGGCTACTGCCTTCGAGCAACCCACCAAGGCAGTAGAGAACGCAGGAATGATGACAGCCTTTAATGAAGGCGAGTATCTATTTGAGAAAGACTACAATACGAATACGGATGGAGCCTTCCATGGACTTGGTCCCGTCTATGTACGTCGTGGTTGTCTCTACTGCCATCCGGGCTATGGTCATGGAGCTCGTCAGACGGAGTATAAGGCCGACGCTCACCGTAATGGCTACCTGCTTGTCATCTACGACAAGACCACCAACGCCTATATCCGTTCGGTAGCCGGCATGCCTCAGACGGGTGCCGTCAAACCATTCAAGGCACCTATCGACGAAAACCAGATTAAGATAGCATGGAACAATTATACCGACGAATGGGGCAACCAGTTCCCTGACGGTGAGACTTATTCGCTCATCTATCCGGAAGTAAAAATACCTTACAGTGCTTACTATGCACCAGTCGTCGTTGCACGTGGTGGTAATGACGTGACGCTTAGCGAGAGCGAGTATAATAATGAGGTGGGTGTGCTGCTCGAATCGACCATCGGCATCTATGGTACAGGTCTGACCGATGCCATCCCCGATGCCGACATCACAGCCCAGTGGGAGTCGGAGAGCAAGTACTTCAATAGCATTGGACGAACCGATGCGCTCAACCCTGCCATGTGGGATCAGACCACCAACACATGGAAGAGCTATTACAGCAATTCGCTGCAGGGCGACGGCACCAAGTATGTGCGCCGCTACACCTACGCCATGTCGCGTGGCCCTATCCTCGATGCCGCTGGTGCTAACGCCATCTGGAATATCACCAACGTCACCCGTTCAGACCGTCGCTATCACTACCTCGACCTGGCTGGCAAGTACTATGCCACCAAGTCGTCGCAAGACCCTGAGGTGCAGGCTGGTTTCACAGAGTACATCAATCTTGTCGACCCTGCCAAGGCCCATCCTGAGTGGCATACCGGCGATTTGGAGAAGGATATCTATACCTATCTGACCAGCAAGCGGCTCGATGCCGAGATGACCGATGCACAGTATAAGAACCTCATGATCTGGCATCGCGGTCTGGCTGTTCCTGCTGCACGTAATACCACAACTGACGACTTCAAGAAAGGCAAGGAGCTCTTCACGCAGATTGGCTGTGCTGCCTGTCATCGTCCGTCGTGGCAGACTGGCGAAGACCATATTCAGGATCCAGCTAAGTTCTTTACCTCCGATAGCGACATGCCTCGCTATCCTCATCAGAAGATATGGCCTTACACCGATTTCGTTCAGCACCGCCTGTGGATGAAGAACGATATCCGCACCGGTTGGTGCCGCACCACGCCATTGTGGGGACGCGGACTGGCTGCCAAGTGTGGTAGTGGTGTAGAGCGTCTGCACGACTGCCGTGCACGCAACGTCATGGAAGCCATCATGTGGCATGGTTGTAAGAATGAGGGTGGCACGAGCGATGCCTACAACAGCGTCGTGAAGTTCCGCAACCTGTCAAAGAAAGAACGTGATCAAGTTATTTTCTTTATTGAATCCATTTGACAGCATTGATTAAGAAACTGATATTCGCCCTATACATACTCATCGTGGTGTGTATAGGGCTTGCCACTGTCATCGAGAAATACCGTGGCACCTCGTTTGTCGGCGATCATATCTATGGTGCGTGGTGGTTTTCTGCGCTGTGGGCGGTGCTCACGGTGGCAGCGTGTGCCTACATGTTAAAGCAGCGGCTGTATAAGCGCATAGCCGTCATGTTGCTTCATATGTCATTCGTCGTCATACTGATTGGTGCACTTGTTACTCATCTGACAGCCCGTCGCGATACCATCCATCTGCGTGTAGACGAAAGCTGTCAGTTGTCGTCCGACGTCCAGATTACGCTGAAGGATTTCCGCATCATCAACTATCCGGGTACTGATGCCCCGATGGACTATCAGAGCGTCGTCAAAAGCAATGGTGAAGAGGTTCTGGTATCGATGAACAACGTTGGTAATATCGATGGCTACCGCTTGTTCCAGCAGAGCTACGACTCCGACGGCGAGGGCATCACGCTGGGTATCAGTTACGACCCCTATGGCATCGCTATCACTTATTGTGGCTACCTTCTCCTGCTATTAGGCATTATTGCTACGCTGCTCTCTCGGACCACCCAGATGCGAGTGCTCTATCGTCGTGCCGTCACCGTGGTGCTGCTCATGGTGAGTCTGCATGCCGGTGCCGAAGAATCGCTACCCGTTATCGACGAGGATATTGCTCACCGCATGGGTACTATTCAGGTGCTTTACAACAACCGCATCTGCCCGCTCAACACCGTCGCCACCGATTTTGTTATGAAGATGACGGGTAGTGCCTCGTGGCAAGGCTATTCTGCTGACGAGATATTCTTCAGTTGGATGATCTACTATACGCCGTGGGAGAAGGAGCTGCTTCACAACAACAAAAAAACAAAGGGTGCTAGCGAGCGTGCTGCCGTGGTCGAGATGTTCTATAACGGGCAATTCACCAAGATATTTCCCTATCGCATTGGCAACGATGTCAACTGGTATTCGCCTGGTGGTCAGGTGCTACCCAGAGAGATTCCCGTCAAGGAGCAGTTCTTCATTAAGCAGGCTATGGATTTCCTGACGGAGAGCATTGTGACTGGTCAACGTGACCGTAGCCTTGAGATTATTGCGAAGATCAAACTCTTCCAGCGCGACATGATTGGCGACGTGCTGCCCAGCGAACGCAAGACGCAGGCCGAGATATTTTACAACAAACTGCGTAGCATCAAGTTTCCAGTACTTATTACCGCACAGCTTGGCCTGCGCTGGTGGCTCAGTGGACATATCCCCTTGAGTAATGGACACGAAACCATGCTCTTTATGGCCTGGGTATTGTTAGTGCTCACGGTGGTGCTGTTTCGCAGGTTCCGCATCTTCCTGCTCATCGGTCCGCTGGCAGCCTTATGCTGCATGCTGGTAGCTATGATGTCGGGCAGCAGTTCGCAACTGACACCGCTGATGCCCGTGCTGCAGTCGCCATTGCTTTCCGTCCATGTCATGACGGTTATGTGTGCCTATGCCATCTTTGCCCTGCAGCTGTTCATAGGCATCTATGCACTCATATTGTCCAAGAAGAATCATTCCCAGTTAGCCAAGGTGACAGCTTTGTCTCAACTGTTGCTCTATCCCGCAGTCTTCCTCTTGGCCATCGGCATCTTCCTGGGTGCTGTCTGGGCTAATGTGTCGTGGGGCAACTACTGGTCGTGGGACCCTAAGGAGTCGTGGGCACTCATTGCGCTCATGGTCTATGCCGTGCCTCTTCATCAAGCGTCGGTGCCCGCTTTCCGTCGCCCGCGCTTTTACCATATCTATATGATATGTGCATTCCTCGCAGTTCTCATCACCTATTTCGGGGTGAATTACCTGTTGGGAGGAATGCACAGCTACGCCTGACGGGCGCTTATATCATTTTTACTTGGTATATCCCTGGGCTGGGTTCTCGTACATGCTGATGGGGATGTTGAACTTCATCATCTCGTCCAGATTATGTACGGGATGCTCCATGTCCTGTGGGATGGGACGGCGTGAGAATGTCTGGAAATACAGCAGACAGGCGTCGCGCCACCACTCGGCATCACGTGCCTGGATGCGCAGCTTACGTTGTACCTCTTCGAAGCGCTGACTGTCGACGTAGGGTTGCATAGCGTCCCATACGGCAAGGAAGTGGCGTGCCTCGCGGACACCGTCGTCGTACTTATGGCACAGCTCGTCCCAGAAGGTGCGCCCGCTCTTCATCTTGTAGTCCCAGGGCACGTGGTGGAACCATGTCAGCAGGTTTTCGGGGCATGTCTTGATGTCGTTCAGCGTGCGGCAGAGTTCTGCGGGATACTGCTTGACGTTGGCCGATCCTTTCGTGGTGCGGTCAAAACCCAGTCCGATGCTGTCGGCCTTATGATAATAGGGTGGGGTCCAGTCGGCACGCAGGCCTTTCGGGCTATACCAGGGCTCCGGACCGTAGTGGTGACCTCCTGCAAAAATGTGGTGAATACCCAACGGCATCATGTAGTTGACACACGCCTCGCGGCTGTCCAGCATGACGTTTAAGAGGTGAGAGTAATTACTCCCCTCTCCAGTCGGAGAGGGGTTGGGGGTGAGGCTAAATGTCTGGCGTAGCCATTCATCGGCTATCTGTTCCGATGTCAGAGCGGGATTCCAAGCCAGTCGTCCGAAGGCATACCAGTTTGACTGTGCAAAGTGGTGTCCGCACCAGTTGGTATCGTCGCCGATATTAGCCACGCCTGCCATTGCTCTCAGACTGGCGGGGTTCACAAACGAGAAGAACTCCTTCCACATTGGGGCGAGGTATACCAGATGGTTGGCAGCACCCAGATACTCCTGCGTAATCTGGAATTCTACCATCATCGGCGTCTTCTGCATAGCGGTAAACAGGGGGCTGTATGGCTCGCGCGGCTGGAAGTCGATGGGGCCGTTCTTAATCTGGATAATCACATTATCGGCAAACTGACCGTCCAGCGGCATAAACTCCTCGTAGGCCTGGTTGGCACGGTCGCTGCTCTGTGGGTTGTATACGAAGGCGCGCCACATCACAATACCCTTGTGAGGCTTCAGCGCAGCCCCCAGCATGTTGGCACCGTCGGCATGCGAACGTCCGAAGTCCTGCGGTCCGGGCTCGCCCTCCGAGTTGGCTTTCACCAGGAATCCGCCGAAGTCTGGAATCATCTTGTATATCTCGTTCACCTTGTCCTTCCACCAGCGTATTACGTCAGCATCCAGCGGGTCGGCAGTCTTCAGACCACCCACCTTGATAGGCGATGCAAAGTTGATGGAGAGAAAGACGCGGATGCCGTAGGGGCGCAGCTGGTCGGCAATCTCCTTGGCTTTCTGCAGACTTTCAGTCGTCAGCGCCTCGGGCTTGGCGTTCACGTTGTTCAGCACCGTGCCGTTGATACCTATAGAGGCATTGGCCCTTGCGTACATCTTCATCCGCTCTGCTGTGGGGTTCAGAAAGATGCTGGGTCCTGCAAATCCGCGCTCTACGGTACCGTTGGGGTTGTCCCAGTGGTTCAGTATGCGCAACTCGTAGGCAGGCTGTTCGCTGATATCGAGAGCCGTCGTCTGCTGTCCCGTCTGCTGCAGGCGCAACAGGTGGAAGGCACCGTAAAGCAGTCCGGCATCGCTGCTAGCTGCTATCACCGTCTTGCCGTTCTGGCTCTTAATGGTGTAGGCATCCTTGCCCATACCCTTCTGCCGTTTCAGCACCACCGGTCCGCCCTGCCAGTAGCTTTGCAGCTCCGTCATAGCAGTACCCTTCACGCCGGTCACCGTTGCCGTCGTGTTTGCTTTCTCCAGTCGTAGCCACAGGCGGCTGCCGTCCTCATTGCTGGTGGCAGCCATACTCCATGCCGCCATAAGCAGCAAGAGTGCAGAGATCATGATTTTTCTCATAGCTATTTGATTGTTTTCTTTCCTCCGACGATGTTCACGCCACGCTGCAGCGAGTCGAGGCGCTGACCTTGTAGATTGTAGATGGCTGCCGACTTAGCAGCATTGGGACGACTGATGGCTTTAACCGAGGTGGCTGCATCGTCGATGGCATCGTATTCAGCCATTGCCTGAGCAAAACGATCGTCAATGTCGCTGAGACGGTAGAGACCGTCGCTGTTGGGTGTGAGACCCTCGACGGTGACAGGCTTCACCATAGGCGGAACAGCAGGTGACAGCAGTGTGCGACCTTGCAGTTGGCTGACGGCCTGATAAACCAGATTAATAGCTACATAATCTTCTGAGCCGTCGTTCCATTTCTCGAAGACGAGCTTCGAACCGATGGGGGTATGCAGCTCAAAGGCATTCTCCGTCTCGGGATAGTTAAAACGCAGGGCGGCACCAATGCTGGCGAGGTTGGAGTCGTGACCGCAGAGGAACATAAACTTGCGGTCGGAACGATTCAGCTCCTCGCGAATGCGGCTAACCAAGGGGTTGGCCAGGTTGACAGCGGCAGCATGAGTGGTGAAGAGCAGTCCGTCGTAGACTTCCTTGACACCGCAGATGGCACGCCACTGGTCAGCGGTCAGCTCGTGACCGAAAGCCGTAGTCGACTCGCTTTCGTAGCATTGCAGCACCATCGCGTCGGCCACGCTGTTAGCCAGCGTATAGCCGCCAGTCATGCGAGGCTCGTCGCCCTTTTCAATCTTAATCTGTGTATCGTCAAACCAGAAGTGGGTGGTGTCGTTCTGGGCGGCAGGCGAGTGAGCCATGTCCAGGATTGTCTCCATCAGAGCGAGTGTAGGCTTCTGGGCTTCCATCCATGCCTGCGGACCGCCGTTTTTAGCCTGTATCTCGTCAATCACCTGCTGGCGGTAGGTGTCGTTCATCTTTGTGAACTGAGGGGTGAAGACAGGGTCCATCTTATCCTCGGCAAGCTTGTGCGTAATCTCAACGTTGGCAAAAGGCAGGAAGCCGGCCGAGAAATACTTGGCGGTAGCAAATGTGCGCTGGCGCGAGTTGGCATAGAACAGCACCTCGTCGCCCTCAGGACGGTAGTTGTCGGGCAGCAGACCTTGGCTGACTACCCATTGGCGGAAGAACTGTCCCATCTCCGTTTCCAGTACACCACCACGCAGCGACAGCTGGCTGCTGGGCGATGACCACTTGAACCACTGGTGTGGAGTGACTCGCTGATAGGCGGCTCCACCCGACGACAGCGGTGAGCGGATATTATGGCGGCTCATGACCACCACCTCTTTCAATGTATACTTCGCCCGGAAGTCGTCCGAACGCTTTGTCTGTGCCTGTAAGGCGGTGCCGCAGAGAAGGATGGCGGCCAGCATCCATAGCTTTGACAGTTTCATAGATTATAATTTACTTAGTTGCTTTCACTTCTATCGTTTATCCACGTATTCGTATCCCGACCGGTATTGCTCCTTGGGGAACGTAAAGAGGTCGTCGGGTAGGGGTGAGGTGCTGACATCGCTGATCTTGATGGTGGTATGGAAGATACCGACCTTGACACGCACGCTGATAGGGTAGCGCGTCTTCTTGTCGAGCAGACAGCGGGCCTCCTTAACGCCCTTGACACCCTTCTTGGCTTTCAGCGTGATGTAGTAGCCCTCCTGTGCATCCTTGATGCTGTAGGTGTAGTTGTCAGGCGAGAACTTAAACTTGGTGGCGTACTTGTCGCGAGCGTCTGAATGGGCGTCGTAGATGACGATGCGCTTCTTCTTGCGCTCCAGACGGTAGTAGGTGACATCGTCGTTCCATGCAATATACTTCTCGTCTGTAAACTTACTCTTCTTGCCTTTGTTCCAGATGGTACCCTCGGTTTTATAAATACCGATGATGTTGACCTTGTAATGGAGCTGCGAACCCGTCTCGCCAAAAATCATGTTATAGGTCTCCATAAACATCCTTCGGGCCTGCTTCGCATTCGGCGTCTCCTTATCCTGTGCCTGAAGGCTCAATACAGCCATCAGTATACCTATTAATATATATAACTTCTTCATAACGGACGACAAAGGTAATACAAATCGAACGAATATCCAAATTAATTGTGTTTTTTCTGCGATTCCGGAATACTCTGCCTTCAAACACAGAAGTCATATCCAATTCTCTCTTACAGCCATCAAAAAGTCAATTCATTGACGATGAATTCTCGTTCATCGTCAATGAATTGTCGTTCATCGACGGTGAATTAACGTTCATCGACGGTGAATCAACTTTAGAGCTAGGCTTAAAACATTTCCTCTTACTGCAAACAACATTTTTACCGTAAGACAACGACTTTAAATCCTACGGTATGCTGACTATTTGTCAAGTTCCATTCCTCGTTGCTTTCCTGTCCTGAGAAGAATGGTTGCCCCCAATACCATTGATTATAATAGAAGTCGTATCCCAGGGGCAGGCCGTCAGAACCATATTGATAGTCGATTTTTACCTGATATTTGGTTTTTATATTTAGTCTTTCAATGACTATTTCTGTTAGCTCGTGCTTGGGCAACACACCGAAATATCCCATATTTGCAAGCACGCTGATATATGTTCGTTTGGTGTCGAGTAGGTACTCGAATGACATATAGGGAAGAAACGCTGTGAATGCGTGGGTATTGTAGGCAAAAGTCGTTTCATAAAGCGTCTCAGAATTCTTGACTGCCGACATGCTTATCAGGTCGTCGTCTTGCCATTTCAAAGTTTGAACATAGCATAAGCTGCTGGTCGGCCCGTTTTGGCTGCCCGATACTTCATAGACTTCATAACTGGATAGCTTGTCACCATCGTAGTGATAGACTATGCTATCTCTTACGTATTCTAAGTAAGCAAGAGGAATGGAGGCACAAACTATTTTCCCACCCTTGAGATAGAACCTTCCCGTCAACTTCTGTTTGGTTTTCAATCCAAATGAACCGTCCATCAGGAAACTCATTCTTGCAATAATCTTATCAGGCTGATAGTCGAAAGCAACAGAATCTGAGCCGTAGATATTGTCCCAGCCATTTGCAAACAAGTAGTCCTTCACCTTGTTATCCGAATGATAGCTGAACTTGAAAGTAGCAGGGTCTTCAGGATACAAGGAAATGCTATCGATACGAGCTTTGGCACCGTCTGTTTTCTGCGGCAGAACAACATTCTCATCTTGATTGTCGCTGCATCCCACTAAGGTAATGCATATCAAGATGAGAATAGGAGAGTAAAACCTAGTTAACTTCATCATTTTACATCGCTTAAGGGGCTATTATACTTTTCGTCCCACTTGGCGACTTCGCTGACTGGAACATGGTGGAGCGTCAAAACGTTATAAACACTCTTTTTTGTCTTTGCGAACATGACGTCTGACGTGATAATAATATCATTCTCATTGGCAGATAAAACGATATGTCTGGCTGTCTTTCCATGACCCTTGTCGTTTACTGTTAACTCATTCTTGTTCTCGTTGTAGGCAAAGGTGGTGGTGTCGTAAACTAAAGCGGGTATGTTATCTAAAAACAGATAGCACTTCATGGTGTTTTCATTGATAAGTGTAAATTGCGGCAGCGAAATTCCCAGAGGCATGTTATTAGAAATGTATGTTTCCGCTTCGTTCACTGTTCCATCGTCGTTGAACGCCTGCTTGTAAATCACCTCCTGTTTGCCGTCAACGTCGACACGCGTAAGAGTACAAGTATACCAACCTCCTTCAGAGAGTAAATCTATCAGGTTGCTTTTGCTCACACGCTGCATGGGTGTTGGCAGGTTGTAGTCGATGCCTTCAACATAAACAATTTCTTTGGAATCGGTTTCTTTCGTTGCGTCTTCATTAGAACTGCAACCACAGAACAGACTAATTGTAACACATAATATTAAATAGAACTTCTTTTTCATCTTTATTTCTGTTTTTAAGTTAATACAATTATTATATTCAAGGAATCAGGGGAATGTGACTATTCTTTGCCCATCCAGGCTTAGCTCTTTTCCAACAGTAATCAGGTAAATTCTCTGATTGCTTTTGCTGTTTATCCAATATCTTCAAAAGACGCTGGTCACAATAACTGTCAGCGCCATAAACTCCTTTCCAGATGACGGCTGTCACCTCATAGCCTTCTTCATGCTGAAAACCTTCTATCTCACCATAGTTCTCATACCATTCTGTTGAATTGGAGTGTATGGAACGAACAAGATAGCATGGAATGTCGTTGACATCATAGAACACATGAGAGGCTATGATGAGGGTGTCAGTATATGTATAGCGATATTTCAGCTCAGCATAGTTAATGTCGTCAAAGTTGCCCTCATGTTTTACCTTCCTGAGCCAGAATCTGTTATTTCCGGTAGGGTCAACAATCTGCATCCCACCTTCCTTGATTTCATAGCGATACCTCGCATTACCTACAAGACCTCCCACGTAGAATATCATGTAATTACCATTCGCCTGATAAGAATAGTTACCAAAGAGATCTATGTACTGATGAATGCTGTTATTGATGACGGCATAGCCATTATCGAGGAATGTCATCACGACAGAACCTTGAGGAATGTCAGTGTCGTCAACCTTCACCATATTCCATCTGCCTGTCAGTGTGGTGGGATTCTCCTCGTATTCTTCCTCAGTTGCATTGCCTATAGTCCCAGTTTCGGGGTCTGGAGAATCCATGACGGTGCTTTCATCACTACTGCAGCTACTCATGCCGATAGTCAGTATCAACACTTCAATTATCCATAAGATCCTGTTCTTTTTCATCCTTTGTTATGTTATAGTTTCTGCAATAATAATGCAAAGGTAGCAAAAATCTTGCACAGAATACTGTTAAAGAATTTAAAAAGATGGGATGTTCATACAAGATTTGCGTACTTTTGAATTACTAAAGTAGAACGCAAGAAGAAAGAATGGTCAGACAAATCGTTGAGCGCATACGGCATAAAGACCAAAGGGCGATGAGCCAGCTCTATCAGATGTACGTTGAGGAGCTTTCATCGGTCTGCTATCGGTATGTGCCTTCGGATGACGATGCAAAAGACGTGCTGCAGAATAGTTTCGTGAAGATATTCACATCGATCCAGACCTTTGACTATCGAGGCGAAGACAGCTTTAAGGCTTGGATGAAACGAGTGGTGGTCAATGAGGCTCTAGCCTGTCTGAAACAACGGAAGAATCTGATGTTCGTAGAACAGGATATTGCCAGCCAAGATGTGGCTGATGATGATGAACCGCAACCAGAACGGCTATCGCCAGACGAGTTGCACAGATTAATCAGCGAACTGCCTGATGGATACAGAACTGTTGTGAATCTCTACGTCTTCGAGGGCTATTCGCACAGACAGATAGCAGAGCTGCTCAGTATCAGCGAGCGCACATCCGCCTCGCAACTCTATCACGCTAAACGGTTATTAGCAAAGCGTATTAAGAATTTAACAAAGGACAAGCTATGAACGAGGAATGGACAAATAATATGAAGCAGAAGCTGGAGGGACACAAGATCTCTCCACCAGCAGGGCTCTGGGAGGGCATCAGCAGCGAGATGGGGCTCCAGAGCGAACCTGCTCCAAAAACTGTTGCCATCAAGCGATGGTATTTTGCAGTAGCTGCCGCCGTTTTGGCTCTTGTTGGTTTCTTCGCTTTGTATCAGTCCGACCAGAGCGAACCTCTTCCTCAGGTTGCCCAGACTACTAAAGCGAGTAAGACTCCTCAGGAGCCTACGACACCTAATATTAATAAAGAGGTAAGTCCAGAAAGCCAGCAATTGGCTCTTGCTGCTGTATCGCCGCGTGCCAAAACTAAGGCCACCTCAAATCAGTCTGTAGAAGAAAACCTGCCTAATGCTGATGAAATAAGCCAGGAGGTTACAGAAGAAACAAAGCAACAAGTAAAGGAGAAAGATGAAGAACCCCAGCATGTTTCGGTAATGACGAATCGGCATGATAATACCGCAACTAACAACCATTCTGTTGCTCATTACAAAACAAAGCAAACATCGGCTTCGTCGTCTGCTGGCAAATGGTCAATAGGACTGAATGCTTCTGGCGGATTACTGGCTTCGACTAATCAAAATCGAACGGTTCAACTCTATAGCTACAGTTCTCATACAGAATATGAGTATAAAGATGCAAGTCAAGTGGCAATAGGCTTTGGACCTTCAGAAAACAAACCTGAAATAATCGTGATAGACAATACGTCATATACACTTACAGATGTTGAAGAAAAGCACCATCTTCCTGTATCTTTAGGACTTAGCGTGCACTATGAGTTAAATTCCAGTCTCTCACTATTGACTGGCGTCAGCTATACTTATCTCTATTCTGAATTCAGTATTCCCCTCTATCCGAATATCCGCAAAACCCAGAAACTGCACTATTTGGGCGTTCCTGTAGGCCTCTCCTATCAGTTATGGAAGGCCAATGGTTTCAGCCTCTATCTCTCAGGTGCTGTTCAGCTTGAGAAGTGTCTGAACGAAAAGCTTTGGCAGTGGTCCGTGAGTGCTGCTGCAGGAGCAGAGTACAATATTACCCCTTTGTTTGGAATTTACCTTGAGCCCTCTTTAGGCTATTATTTTAACGACGGCACCTCTTTCAGACATTATTATAAAGAGCACCCCTTGGCACCATCCTTTGAGTTCGGTCTCCGGTTGCATCTGAATAATCAGTAGGAACTAATTTCTTTCAGAAAACATAAAACACAACGAATATGAAAAAGAATCTTTTATCGGTATTAGCAATGATGGCAATCAGCAACCTGTTATTGTCATGCTCCTCTTCATCGGAGATGGTAGATGACTTGGAAGGTTCCAAGACTATTGTTTACATGGTATCAGATCCACAGCCCATTGAACTGACAGCCCAGCAGTATGTCTTTGCCAAAGACAACAATCAATTTACGCTGAACTTCCTAAAGACGGTGAATGATGTCGACAAGAGCGCCAAGAGCTTTATCTATTCACCACTTAGCATCACTTATGTTCTAGGTATGGTGAACGATGCGGCTACAGGTAAGACTGAGCAGGAATTGGAACAGGCATTAGGATTCCACAAAGGTGGCATCAAGGCTGTCAATGAGTACTGCAAAAAACTGATTGAGGGGCTACCCAAGGTAGACACGAACGTACAGCTGAACATTGCCAACGCCATCTTCCTAAACAAGAACTACACGCTGAAACAGCAGTTCCAGCAGGATATGCAGACCTACTACGATGCAAAGGCAGAGGTACTCGACTTCTCATTACCACAAACGCTTGACCACATCAATGGCTGGTGTAACGACAAGACGAAGGGAATGATTCCTACAATCTTGGATGATGTAAATCCTGATATGGTGTCGTATCTGCTGAATGCCATCTACTTCAAGGCTGATTGGACATCGAAGTTCGACCAGAAGAACACGAATACGGAGACCTTTACATCAGAGAACGGTAACACCAAACTGCCAATGATGCATCAGAACGTGCTTATTAACTACTTGAAGAACAATACCTATACCGCTATCGAGATACCCTATGGCAATGGTCATTGGAAAATGATGGTAATGTTGCCAGAGGAAGGTAAGACTACGGATGATATTGTTAATCTGTTGGCGCAAAGAGGACTATATACTAAAACATATACAGGCGGTGAGGGAGATATGTATAGACATTATGAAGTAGACCTGAAGCTTCCACGCTTTGAGACAAGTTCGGATACTGATGAACTTGATAATGATGGGCTTGTGGGACTGATGAAGAAGATGGGCGTTAATCTGGCTTTTGACTCAGATTTCTCAGAGATTCCCAATATGTGCGATGTGCCTGTCTATATCGCCATGATGCGCCAGAAGGCTAAAATCAAGGTCAACGAGGAAGGCTCGGAAGCTGCTGCTGTCACCGTTGCTGGCATGTATGAAAAATCTTCTGTAGGACCGGTAGAATATCCCAAAGCCACATTCCATGCCAATCACCCCTTTGTCTATGTTATCCGTGAAGTATCGTCAAACGTGATACTCTTCGTTGGAAAGTTTACAGGGCGGTAACTTATCTGCATTATCATCATTGGATTAATAGCAAAAAACACAGGGAGAGCCCCTGTGTTTTTTGCTATCTTGAAAGATCATCCCAAAGTTACTTATTCTTTAAAGCAGCGATGCTTTCCTTCAGCGAAGCAATCTTTTCTTCTGAATCGCTCTGCTTCTTGCGCTCGAGGGCAACAACTGCCTCAGGGGCATTGGCTACGAAGCGCTCGTTAGAGAGCTTCTTCATCACACCAGCTAGGAAACCTTCGAGGTGTTGCAGCTGGGCTTCCATCTTGGCAATCTCAGCCTCGACATCAATCATGTCGCCAACAGGTACAGCAAACTCGTCGGTGCCAACCATGAAGGCTGAGGCTGTAGCATCCTTCTCAGCAACCACGTTGATAGCTTTCAGATTGGCCATCTTGATGGTAACGGCATCAAAGGCAGCATAGTCGTTCTTGCCAACAACCTGCAGGTCGAGCTGCTCTTTTGGAGCAATGTTCTTCTGGTTGCGTACCATACGGACACCAGAAACAATCTGTTTAACGAGTTCGATATCGTTGGCAATCTTGTTGTCGGCCTCTGTAGGAGCAGCCAACTCCAACTTATCGCGCATAATGCTCTCGCCTGCGTTGCGATCATAGAGGTGCTGCCAGAGCTCCTCGGTGATAAATGGCATGAATGGGTGGAGCATCTTCAGCAGAATCTCGAAGAACTCAAGAGTCTTGTCGTAGGTCTGCTTGTCGATAGGCTGTGGCTCGCCATTGATATAGGCAGGCTTAACCATCTCGAGGTACCAACTTGAGAACTCATCCCAGAAGAGCTTATATACAGCCATCAGAGCCTCAGAGATACGATATTTCTTGAAGAGATCGTCAACCTCGGCATTGGTCTGCTTCAGTTTAGCCTCAAACCAAGCGGTGGCAATCTTTCCAGCCTCTGACTGCTCGATATCAGCTACCTTCCAGCCCTTCACCAGACGGAAGGCATTCCAGATCTTATTATTGAAGTTACGTCCCTGCTCGCAGAGGGCCTCGTCGAAGAGGATATCGTTACCTGCAGGAGCAGAGAGCATCATTCCCATGCGGACACCATCAGCACCGAACTTCTCAATCAGTTCGATAGGATCAGGAGAGTTACCAAGTGACTTAGACATCTTACGACCCAGCTTATCACGAACGATACCTGTGAAGTAAACGTTCTTGAAAGGCATGTCGCCGATATACTCGTAACCAGCCATAATCATACGGGCTACCCAGAAGAAGATGATATCAGGACCAGTTACGAGGTCTGAAGTGGGGTAGTAGTACTTGATCTCTTCGTTGCCAGGATTGTTGATACCATCGAAGAGAGAGATAGGCCAGAGCCATGATGAGAACCATGTGTCGAGGGCATCCTCGTCCTGACGCAAGGTAAAGCCTCCCCTGGCCCCTCCGAGGGAGGGGAACTTCTCAAGCGCAAGTTTATAGGCTTCCTCTTCTGTCTCTGCTACAACGAAACTTCCCTCGGGCACTAATGGCTCCCCTCCTTCGGAGGGGTTGGGGGAGGCTTCTATATAGTAAGCAGGGATGCGATGACCCCACCACAGCTGACGTGAGATACACCAGTCCTGGATATTCTCCAACCAGTTCTTATAGGTGTTCTTGTATTTTGCAGGATAGAACTTCAGCTCGTCGTTCATGACTGGTGGCAGAGCGATGTCGGCAAAGTGCTGCATCTTGAGGAACCACTGAAGTGAGAGACGTGGCTCGATGGCGGTGTCAGGATTACGCTCTGAATATCCCACCTTATTAATATAGTCTTCGATACGCTCCATCAGACCAGCCTCCTGGAGATCCTTCGAAATCTGCTTACGACAGTCCATGCGGTCCATGCCTACGTAGATAGGACTCTGCTCAGAGATAGTTCCGTCAGGATTGAAGATGTCGATGGTCTCGAGGTTGTGGGTCTTACCAAGCATATAGTCGTTGGTATCGTGGGCTGGAGTAACCTTCAGACAGCCTGTACCGAACTCGATGTGAACATAACGGTCCTCGATAACAGGAATCACACGATTCACCAGAGGAACGATAACCTTGCGGCCCTTCAGCCACTGGTTCTTCGGATCCTTGGGGTTGATACACATAGCGGTATCGCCCATGATAGTCTCAGGACGAGTGGTAGCTACGACAGCGTAGTAACCCTTGCTGTCCTTATGGATGATGTTGCCGTCGTCTTCGTTTGTTGCGATGCCTTCGCAACATACGGAACCGTCGGCATTGGCCACATAGTATTTCAGATGGAACAGATGGCTCTGCTCCTCTTTATAGATAACCTCTTCGGTAGAAAGGGCTGTGAGAGCCTTTGGATCCCAGTTTACCATGCGGAGACCACGATAGATAAGGCCCTTGTTGTAGAGGTCAACGAATACTTTGATAACGCTCTCGCTACGAGTCTCGTCCATCGTGAAAGCTGTGCGATCCCAGTCGCAGCTGGCACCTAAGCGACGCAACTGCTTAAGGATGATGCCTCCGTGCTCACGGGTCCAGTCCCAGGCATGCTCAAGGAACTGCTCACGAGTAAGGTCGCGCTTCTTGATACCCTCGCCAGCCAGCTTCTTCACAACCTTTGCCTCTGTTGCGATAGAAGCATGGTCTGTTCCAGGAACCCACAGCGCATTCTTACCCTCCATACGGGCTCTGCGCACCAGGATGTCCTGAATCGTGTTGTTCAGCATGTGTCCCATGTGCAGCACACCAGTTACGTTGGGTGGTGGGATCACAATTGTGTAAGGTTGACGTCCGTCAGGCTTACTGGCAAAGAGCTTGTTGTCCAGCCAGTACTGATACCATTTCGATTCGACCTCTTTTGGGTCGTATTTACTTGCTAATTCCATGCTTTATGAAAATAAAAATTCGTATCTTTGCAAAAATTTCTGCAAAGGTACGAACTTTTTCTGATTCCACCAAATTTTCAGGCGGTGAACGTTAATTCCTCTTTTCCTTCTGCCTTCCCGACGTGGATAATAGCTCCCTCAGCCAGGTCGCCATTGACGATGAGTTCGGAGATGCCGTCCTCGATATAACTCTGGATGGCACGCTTCAGCGGACGGGCGCCAAACTGCACGTCGTAGCCCTTTTCGGCCACAAACTGCTTGGCTTCGTCAGAGAGGTCGATGGTATAGCCGAGGTCGCCGATGCGCTTGTAGAGCCCGCTCAGTTCCACATCGATAATCTGCTTGATAGCCTCAAGGTCGAGCTGGTCGAAGGTGATAATCTCGTCCAGACGGTTGAGGAACTCTGGCGAGAACTGCTTAGAGAGTGCCTTCTGCACAATCTGGCGAGCGTGCTCCTTATCCTGTTCGTTGAGCATCAGATTGCCTGAGCCTGCGGATGAGAAGCCAATGCCACGACCGAACTCCTTCAGTTGGCGGGTTCCTGCATTGGAGGTCATGATAATGACGGTATTGCGGAAATCGATGAAACGCCCGTTGCCATCAGTCAGACGGCCTTCGTCCAGCACCTGCAACAGGAGGTTGAAGACATTGCCATGCGCCTTCTCAATCTCGTCGAGCAAGACGATGGAGTAGGGATGGCGGCGTACGCGTTCGGTCAATTGTCCGCCCTCTTCATATCCTACATAGCCCGGAGGCGCACCAATGAGTCGGGAGACATTGAATGATTCGGTATATTCACTCATGTCGATGCGGATGAGAGCGTCGGAAGAACCGAACATAAACTCAGCCAGCTTCTTAGCGAGATATGTCTTGCCGACACCTGTCGGACCAAGGAACATAAAGACACCGATGGGGTGGTTGGGATCCTTCAGTCCCACACGGTTGCGCTGAATGGCACGTACCATCTTATCGATAGCCTTCTCTTGGGCAATAACATGCTTCTTCAGTTCCTGGGCCATACCCTTCAAGCGGATGCCTTCTTCTTGAGCCATGCGCTGAACAGGTACACCGGATATCATGCTCACCACTTCGGCCACATCCTGAGCGGTTATCTCCTGACGAACGTCTACTTCGCCGTTGAGCCACTTCTGATTCAGCTCCTGCAGCTGACGCTCCAAGACAGTCTGGCGGTCACGATAGCCGGCAGCCAGTTCGAAATTCTGATTGGTGACAGCCTGATTCTTCTTCTCCTTAATGGCTTTGAGTTCTTTCTCCATTTCGGTAATCTCAGGTGGAATGGAGGCATGCTTCAGATGTACACGCGATCCAACCTCGTCCATTGCATCGATAGCCTTATCGGGCATGAAACGATCGTTGATGTAACGGTCTGTCAACTTGACACATGCTTCCAGCGCCTCGTCAGTATAAGTGACGTGATGATGATACTCGTAACGGCCTTTAACGTTGTGCAGAATCTGCAGGGTCTCATCGTTAGAGGTAGCTTCAACCTGAACCTTCTGGAAGCGGCGTTCCAATGCGCCATCCTTCTCTACGGAGTTACGATATTCGTCGAGCGTAGTAGCACCAATGCACTGGATGGTGCCGCGTGCAAGAGCAGGCTTCAGGATGTTGGCTGCGTCCATAGTACCTGCTGCAGAACCTGCTCCGATAAGTGTGTGTATCTCATCGATAAATATCACAATATCAGGGTTTTGCTCTAATTCCTTAACGAGCATCTTCATGCGTTCTTCGAACTGTCCGCGATATTTGGTTCCGGCAACAACACCAGTCATATCGAGTGTCACCAGACGTTTGTTGAAGAGCATCGGTGAACAGTGGTGACTGATAATCATCTGTACCAATCCTTCCACGATAGCACTTTTTCCTACGCCTGGTTCTCCAATCAGAATCGGGTTGTTCTTCTTGCGTCGGCCTAATATCTCCACAACGCGTTCTATCTCCTTTTCGCGACCGACACACGGATCGAGCTTGCCTTCGCGAGCCTGCTGTGTGAGATCGGTACCGAAATTATCGATAACGGGCGTCTTGGATTTCGTCTTCTGCTGGGTTGTTGTGGTGGTATTGCTTGACGAGGACTGGCTATTAGAGGAGCCGCCAGCAGTGGTATCGTCCTCTTCATAATCCTCTTCAGGCAGCCCAATGCCATCCTTGACACTGAGCAGCGTTAAAGCATCGTCGTAATTCATGTTGTTCATTTCTAATACTTGTTTAGCACCAGTCTCTTGCTGGTCGTGAAGAATAGCCAACAGCAGATGCTGTTCCTCGACTCGCATAGTGTGTTGCAGTCGGGCTTCAAGCACGGCCAGTTTCAGAATGTTGCTTGCTTCTTCATTAAGCACTAATTGTTGTGTGTAAATAGGTCTTCCGATCTCGTCTTCACGCACCCTGTCTTCCAATGCGGTCTTCAACGACTGCAGATTGATGTCGAGTCGGTTGAAGACATCGATGACAGGACTTTCCTTCATGCGCAAAAGCCCGAGCAACAGATGTTCGGGGGCCACGCTCTGACTGGCTAGTCGGGCGGCTTCTTCGCGAGAGTAAGCGAGAATCTCGGATACCTTGGGTGAAAATTGACTTGTCATACGTTGTGAGTGCTTACAAACATTGTGCCAAAATCGTTATTCGTGGCGTTCAAGCCATAATGAGTGGGTAATATTGACAGGTAACTCCTCTTGATAGTGCGTCACCATAATCATCGTTTTGTTGCGACGCTGACAGAATGTCTCAATGACATCCTTCACCAAACGGCGATTCAACAGGTCGAGACCATGCAGGGGCTCGTCTAATATCAGCAATTGCGGGTCCTTGACAAAGGCGCGTGCCAGCAATACCAGACGCTGTTCGCCACTGGACAGCTGCAGGAATGGCTTGTCGGCCAGATGGGAAATGCCGAAAATGTTCATCCACCAGCGACACTTGTCATAGTCGTTCTGGTTAGGAATGGCATAGAGCCCGATGCTGTCTATGAGTCCGCTGGCGACAATACGGATAGCGGGGAGATTGCGTTTATAGCTTCTGTGCATCTCGGGCGATACATATCCTATATGCTTCTTGATGTCCCAGATGGTTTCGCCAGAGCCTCTAGGACGATCGAAGAGCGTGATATCGCAGGCGTAACTCTGAGGATTGTCAGCACAGACAAGCGACAAGAGGGTGGATTTTCCACTGCCATTTTGTCCGCTAAGAGCCCACCGTTCGCCATTCATCACCGTCCAGTCGAGGTCTTTCAGGATGGTACGCTCGCCATAGCGGATGCTGACGTTGTGCATATCCACCACTCGTTGACAGTCGTAGTCGTTGTCGTGGTAAGGAAGCGACAGAATGGCATCACGTAAATCGTCAGAGAGAACATGCGGGGGAATGGGCTTCTGGCGAGCATAATATTCAGCGCGAGAGCAGGGTGGGAGGGGATTATCCGAATTATCCGAAAATTCGATTACTTCCGACACAAAGACAGGAATATCGTCCGTCTTC
>JAEEGJ010009587.1_pt1 | contig 25802 bp, 9 predicted proteins | sample 8958761 | NCBI WGS metagenome assembly JAEEGJ01 (sample SAMN16246546, study PRJNA631951) | gut metagenome | biome: gut microbiome; feature: rumen; material: RS-attached | host: Bos | place: Iran: Karaj | collected 2018-10 | reverse complement strand
TTATCATTGGGCAGGAAACCAACTTTGCTTCTAAGCCTAATGAATTCCATGGACATCAATGTGTTCAAGGTGATGTTCCTGGTGTGTATGCTGCGCTTATAGACAATGACCATAAGCATTTTGGTGTTGAAGGCACTGCTTCTGTCAATAGTAACAACGGCTATAAAGATTGTTTTGATACCACAAAAGGGATTAATGTTCCCGAGGTAAGAAAGAACCTGTATATGCCAACGTTGAGTATTACTCCCACCTATTCTACAGGATTGAAGACTCGTGTTACAGATCTTAATACGGGTAATGTTGTAGAAGATTCTGGTGCTGTAACGGCAGTCAATGTCAACAACATGGTTTATGAAATTTATGTTCCTGAAGGTAATTCTAAGGAGCCTTTTGATATTTACCTTGATCATATTGAGTTGACAAATAATGCGACCCTTTTGTTTAATATGCAAAATGGTGGCAGGCTTACTAGAATTTTCATGGAAAATGGTATATCTTTCTCGTCGACGACAAATATTGCCGTTCAGTATGATACATTGGGCAATGGTACTTATATAAGGCAAGATAACGAAGACTATAATGGTACGTTGCTTTTCTATACGACGAAGGACATAGAATTCCAGTCTACTAATCATGAAAGCCATCCGTCGCTTCAAGGTTCGATCCTTACGACGGGTACAATTATCATTAATGACCATATCAAGTTGGCGGGGCAATTGCTTGCTAATTTAATTCGTATTAATTTTAATTTTGATGGAAGTAACTTTATTTACGTTCAGTTCAATCCGCCCGTACTGGACTTTGACCCGACTGCTCTTGCAGAAGGTGAATTTATTGAGAATGATTCGACAGTTCTTGTACCTATTAAACTTGACACGGTCTCAACGGTCGATGTTAGCTTTAACTATTGCTTCGATATTAAGGATTCTAGCCTTACGGATACGGCTTCTAAGATTGCCTCTATTCAGGACTTTCATGCATATTCTGAAGATCCCTCAAAATACCCTAATTTCCCGATATGTGGAGTAACTCAGGGCACTGTAAAAATTCTGGTAGGAGATAAGACTCCTAAGGACCCATATAACGTTTACATTAATGTTGCTGTAGATACAATCACTGAAGGGTTGGAATACCTCCCGATGAAGGTGTTTAACTTGGCTGGTGCAGTTTTGCCGGGTAACAAGCGTCAGGGGTCGTTCATGCTCCCGATTGTCGATGATCCTGCTCCTCCGAAGTTTAAGGAAGTTGTCTTGAATGATGTCCCAGAAAATTCTCCGGAGAATACTCCGATTGACACATTGCGTGCTTTGCGTGGATCAAAAGACTGTGAACGTTGTAAGTTCGCTATTGTCGATACTTCTATAAATGTGGGTGCTGACCTTGTGAAAATTGTCGATGACAGCATTGTGAAAGTTAAGAGCAATATTGACTATGAATCTATTGATACAATTAAGGTTGTTGTCCGTGTAACGGATCCTAACAATACTTCTAAATTTTCCGATACGCTTGTCTACATCCCCGTCAAGGACGTGAACGAAGATCCGACGCTTAAAAAGCAGACCTTCAGCTTCGAAGAAAATACTCCGGCGGGCACCGAAGTGGGTACCGCTGTGTATGGCGACCTCGATACGGCTGTCGCATTCACCGACAACGTATTCACTCCTGAAGCTGGCGATACTGCATATTTCGACATTTCTCCGGAAGGTTTAATTACCACCAAGAGGGTCTTCAATTTCGAAAACGAAGCCGCAATCTATCACTTGGTGGTCAGGGTTTCCGACAGGACCGATCCGACTCTGTACGCAATCGATACCATGGTGATCAACCTGCTCGATGTGAACGAAGTCCCGATTCTCGAAGAACAGGAATTCTCTGTCGACGAACATAAGCCGGCTTATACGATTGTCGATACCGTCAAGTGGGACGACACGGATATCAATCCGTCGAAGCGTATCGACGTGTTCACCGCTGTGGGTGGCGATACGTCTCTCTTCGCCATTTCTACGACCGGAATCATTACCACCAAGAAGGAATTCGATTACGAAACCGAACCGCACACTTACACGATCGACGTAAAGCTTGCCGACAAGAACGAGCCGACGCTCTATGTCATCAAGACGATTACGATCACGATTAACGAAGTGAACGAAGTTCCGAAGATTACGACGGATACCATCAAGGTCAAGGAAAATTCTGAACCGGGTACGGTGGTGGATACCTTGGAAGCTACCGATAAGGATGGCGATCCGCTCACCTGGACTCTCGTCGAAGATCCGAGCAAGTGCTTCGATGTGTCTGCAAGCGGTGTCGTGACGACCAAGAAGTGCGACAAGCTCGACTACGAAAAGAACCCGACGATTTCGATCAAGGTCAAGGTTGACGATGGTCGCGGCGGTACCGACACCAAGATTATTGTCGTGAAACTGATTGACGTTCCGCCTCCGACTGTCGAGATTCCGGTGGCAAGCAACGTAGATACGACTTGGCACTATCCGGAAATCATCTACACGAACAAGGATTCTATCAATGTTTGCTGGGAAGTGAACAAGAAGAACCTGACTTGTGCAGATACGACTCTCGATCCGGGGTACAACAAGATTTGTAAGGAAGCTTGCAATATCGATGGTTTCGAAGGTTGCGCCGAAGATTGCTTCATTGCGTACTATAGCGATGTCTCGCCGAAGGTGACGATTGACGCCGGTGGCGACGCTAACCTCGCAAGCAACATCTATACCATTGTGGAACAGCCGGCCGCAGGCGACACGAATGTGTACGTGAAGGATTCTGTACGCACCATCAACGTGTACATTACGGATTACGACCCGATCATGGGTGAAACCAAGGATACCTTGAAGTTCGAAAAGGTCGACATCACCAAGAAGGTGGCTGTGCCGCAGCAGACTTACGATGCCCTTTCGACGGTTGCAAAGCAGACGGTTTCGCTTGACGAACTGAACCCGAATACCACGAGAACCCCGATCAACGGCACCAGTGTCCTGAATTCCTACCCGACAAAGATTGCCGGTACCGAAGTCACCGTGAGCTACGTGACCGACGCCAAGGGCAATATCGTGAAGCAGGCTGTTGTTAACGAAAAGGGCAAGGTCGACTCTATCGAAGTGATTACGGTGTCTTACCAGACCGAAATCAACGGCCAGCTGGTGACGGTCTCTTACCAGGCCGACGCTACGACAGGCAAGGCTCTGAATGTCGATGGCAACGGCGGCTTTGTGTCCACTAAGAATTCCGACAGCTCTACCGGTATCTTCAAGGTCTCTTACGAATATCTTGACAGGACTTCTGGCCAGGTGCTCGAGCTGACCTACGTTGTCGACAAGAAGGGCAACTTGGTCAAGAATCCGGATGGTGACCGCGGTTACCAGGTGTCGTTCACTTACGAAGACAAGTATGGCAACGTGGCCGAACAGTCCGTGTTCGTGGTGCTGGACCAGACGCTCCCGACGGTGGAAATCCTTTCTCCGCTCGACAACCAGGTGTCTCATGCGAACTACGTGAAGGTTGAATGGACCGTTAACGGCGAAAAACAGGATACCTTGACCACGCAGGGACTTGTGAAGGGCCCGAACATTATCGTGCGCTTCTACAAGGACAAGGCGGGCAACATCGCTTCTGACACGGTTCGCGTGTTCATGAAGGAAGGCAAGGACCTCGAAATCGCTGTGGAACGCCCGGTGACGGAGATCGACAAGGACAAGGTTGACGAATACTACGCCGACAATCCGCCCAAGAAAGGCCAGACCTTTGCGGTTAGCGTAAAGAACCCGACGACCAAGGAAGAAGTGGAAACCTTGATCGGTGGCGACTTCAAGACCAAGAAAGGCAGCGGCGAAAAACCGTATGCAAATACCAAGAGCTCCAAGCACTTGGGCCCGACGCTCATTCTTAACGTGACGCTCCCGACGATTAGCGATGGCAAGAGCGGCGCCGTGAGCGGCCTTGCTACCTTGGACGACTTGATTCTCCCGAACGGTATGATTTCTTCTGCCGGTATCGGTGTCGACACCTCCAAGCTCGATGCTGCCGCCAAGAAGGACTACAAGGAATATACGGTCGAAGAATACGTGTCCGAGTTCTGTGAAGACGGAACCAAGATCCCCAGCGACTTCAGCCAGTTCAACCTGTATAATTCCAGCATTAAACTCGATATCTGGGTTTATACGACTCTCGGCAATTTCGTGGGCAAGTACAGCTTTACGCAGGAACTGAATGACCCGAGCTTCGCAAACGAAGCCGGTGTTACGCAGATCTTCTTCGAAATGAAACCGGATAAGGATGGCTACGTACATGCCGAAAACGGCAAGCTTATGGCTACTGGCGCCTACTTGTACAAGGTCGACGCTAACCTGCGCAACCAGCTGCGTTGCTCTGTCCCGCCGCTCGGTGGCACGACCACCAAGACCAAGGGTGACGTGACAAAGTCCAAAGACGAACTGCTGAAACCCTTCGGTTATAAGCGTCCGGCAAACAAAAAATAAGAATTCGTTTGTAATATTTTAAACAAAACCCCCGGGCCAAGGCTCGGGGGTAATTTGTTAGAATTGGCATATAATTTATAAGAAAAATTTCAAAATAGTTTGCTTGTAAATGAAATTTTTCGTTCGAGGGGCGACTGGAGGCGCCGGTTTGGGGTGTCGGGCGTCACACAAAAACGTCGTTTTTAACTCAGAATACGCAATTTTTTACGTAAAATAACAACTTATTAACATTTTATACAATATTACTATTGTAATAATTAAAAAAGTTTTGTATTTTTATGGTGGTGAGATATAGGGGTATATAGTACACTTAATTTTTTAGGAGTTTATTATGTGGTTTGGAAAGAGCATAATAGCTAAACTCGGTTTTGTTGTGGCCTTGGCGGTACCCGCTCTTGCAGCGGATCTTGAACCGTTCCATTTTGCGAATGCGGGATCTGGTCATGCTGCCCAGCAGGAATTCTGGAACAATTTAATGAAATATAAGATCTTCGGCGCCCATGGCATTAAGTTCATTGGCGGAGAAATCTTTGTTACTGATAGTTCGGGCTGGTTTGGTACTGCTGATGGCGATTTTAATATGGCTAACGCCAACAAAAAACATACTGTTGGTGGACCAATCCTGATTGGCGGAAAGATTGTTTTAAGTAATGGTGAGGATACGCTTTCTACGGGACCTGTTTTGGTTACCAAAGGTATTGAAAAATCACCTGTAGCGAGTTGGGATAAGCCGAACGTTATCAAAGGAACTCAATGCCTAGATGGCAGTATTTTTGCTGATTATGCTGCGCTTGTTGGTAGCTATAACTCGTATAGCTCTTGTCCGATAAAAGACAAGTATTATATTAATGATAAACTGACAATTCCTACTATTCCTGGGCCTGTAGCCGAACATGACTCGATTGTTCTGAATGATAATCTGAGGGTTATTGATGTTCCCAAAGCAACTGATGCTGATCCGGGGTCGTATGATTACTACATAAAAGGTATTAAGTTTGAAAATAATAGTGTTCTTGTCGTAAGAATGCCTCATGGAGGTCGTTTAACGCGAATTTTCGTGGGCCAATATGGCATGGATATGGGGTCGGCGCATCCCAAGATTCGTATTGTGTATATGAAAGAAGATGCAGTATGGACCAATGGGAATGGGTGGGGAACCAAGCCTACTTATGATAAAACGACGAAACAGTGGAGTGATCCTAATGCGACTCCTGTGGAAAATAAGAATTACGCCGGTAATTTGTTGATTTATACAGATAAGGGCTTGACTTTTAATGCTTTGGTTGCCCAAGATTCTATGGAAGGAACTTTTATTTCTTCTAATGAAATCTATGTTAAACAGCATATGACTTTGGCTGGTCAATTGCTTGCAGATTCAGTTAAGATTGATGCTCAATTTGATGGCACCGGTTTCCGCTTTGTGCCGTTTGATCCGGATACATTGGACCCGACGGCTCTTGCTAAAGGCCGTTTCCCTGAAAATGGAGTGGATGTTGAAGTTCCTATACAGCTTGATTCTAATGCTCAGGTTGATGTCCATTTCAAGTATTGCTTTGATTTGGATATGAACAAAAGCGGATATGCTGATAGGAATGACTTTAATGTTCCTTCAAATGGAAAATTCCCAATTTGTTCTAAGGGTGACAGAGAACCGGTTATGATACCGATGGGTTCGCTTGTTCCGACTACGGCTACGAAGGTCTATATTAATGTGGCTAAGGATACCGATAAGGAAGGTGATGAAAAACTAATCTTAAGAATTTATGATTTGACAGGTGCTGTTATGCCGGGTGACGACCAACTGCGCGAAGGCGAGTTTGAGTTAACTATTGTCGACATGAATGGCCCTGAATTTGGTGATAAGGTTGCTTCATATGATGTTAACGAAAATACTGCCGCAAAAACTCTGATTGCAACCATTCCGATTAAGAATGTTGAATTTGCTGTTGCTGATTCAGCCAAGTTCAAACTTATTGTTGACGGTGCCGATGCTACGACGGCAAAATCCTTGTTCAACTTTGATTTTGTGAAGGATGCTGTCAAGGATCCTGATGTCGTTGATACCGCTTATATCAAGATAAGCGTTAAAACGACGAACCTAGACTATGAAGCTTTGTCCAAGACTTCTTACAAGATAACGTTCCGTTTGGATAATGCTGGTACTATTAGTGATTCTACGACTCGTACCATCAATGTGATTGACGTGAACGAAAAGCCTGTCCTGAATGATACAACGTTGAGTGTTGCTGAAAATAAGCTGAAGGGTACTATTGTTGGCACAATCGCTGCGAATGATCTGGATACCAAAAATGTTGACAAATATGGATATCTGCAATATTCCTTTATAGATGGTTCTAGCTTGCCGTTCACGATTACGACAAGTAACAACAAGGGTACCATTAAGACGAAAGTCGATTCTTTGGATTACGAAACGATACCTGGTCACAAGTATGAATTCGATGTTAGGGTTACCAACTGTGAAAAAGATGATAGTGGAAACTTGACGAACAAGTGCCTTTATGACACTGCTCATGTGGTTGTCAATATTACCGATGAAAATGAACCTCCGGTTATCATTGATGATGGCAAAACTTATGATATTGATGAACATACGCCGACAAGTCCTACCGTGGTAGATGCTATCGTCGGTAAGCTTGAAGTCAAGGACGTTGATGGCGCAGATGTCGCATCGAAGTTGGTTGTTTCTTACGTTGTAAACGACGATGCTTCCAGCGGTCCGAAATTTAAGGATTTGTTCTATGTGCCTGATCACGTGATTGCTGATGACGGCAAAATGTGGCTGGTTATTGCCGTCAAGGATCCTTCCATTCTGGATTATGAATCCATCAAGTCTTCTTATAGCATTACTATGACTGTAAAGGATCGTGGTGGTGCTTCCGGTTCCAACACGGTTACGGTTAAGAAGACTGTTGTCATCAACGATGTCAACGAAGCTCCTTCAATCACGGGCGTTCGTGGCGAAAACGATGGCCTTCCGGCTGGTGAAACTAGAGCCGCCCTTACTCTGTATCCGGTTGAAAACCTGCCTGAAGACGCCTCGATTGGCGTTGTCCAGGCTTTGGATCCCGATACCAAGCACCCGGTTGACTTCGGCCACTTGGAATACAGAATTATTCCGGATGCGTCTAATCCGGTTCCGTTCTATATGAATGGCGGTACGGACTCTACCATTTATGTGGGTGACGCTTCGAAGATGAACCACGAAGATGGTGCCGTGTACACCTTCGATGTGGAAGTCTCCAACTGCGAAAAGAATGCATCGACGGGTAGGTATACTGAACATTGCTTGGCTGATACGGCTACGATTTCCGTGAAGATCCAGAATGTTCCGGAAGATCCGAAGATCAATTGCTTTGTGAACGATACGCCGCAGCAGTGTAAGGTATCCGACGTGTACGAAAATACCGCTGTGGGCACGCTCGTTCATGCATTCCAGATTACGGACCCGGATAAGGGCCAGATTGCTTCCATGACGGCTGAACTTACTGACAGAAAGAGCGGTGGTACGGCTGCAAACTACTTCAAGGCTGTTACTAATGGTGATTCGTTGAAGATTGTGGTGAAGAGCGGTATCAACTATGAAGCTCTCCCCAAGGACACCATCTTCAATGTAAAGTTGACTATTACCGATGCCGACGGCAAGACTGCTACTTTCAACTACAGAATTGACCTCGTCGACGTGAACGAAGCTCCTGAATTTGCAAGCACCGATACGACGATTTCTGTTAAGGAAAATACGCCGAATGGTTCTGTTGTTGGCAAGTTGCCGGCCTCTGACCCGGATACCTTGCATGTCAAGAAATTCGGTCATTTGGAATACTCTATCATCGACAGGGTTGCAAACAACATCCCGTTCGATATGGATTCTAACAAGATTGTCGTGACCAATGTCAAGGCTTTGGATTACGAAGCTTTGCAGCCGACGGCAAAGTTCACCTTCAAGGTGCTGGTGGCAAACTGCGAACTGAATCAGACGACGGGCAAATATGACGGTGCCTGCCTCTATGACACCGCCAGTGTCTCGCTCTCTGTGACGGACGAACCTGAAAAGACCATCATTATTCCGCCGTGCGAAGGCCCCAAGTGCAGTGAATGTGTTGGTGAAACTTGTGTGGAAGAAATTGAAGAACTCTGCACGGAAAATTGCGATACTCCTCGCGATACCTCTTCTACCTCTGTCTTGACATTGTCTGTTAAGGAAAATTCCAAGACTGGGTTTGTTATTGCCAATTACCTGGTTCGTGACGAAGACGTTGGAACCGGTCATAAGGATACGTTGGTTGCTGCACTCAAGAATACGAATGGTTCTGGAGCGGATTCCCTCTTTGTCGTGAATATGAAGAAGGATGCCAATGGAGATTGGAGACTTGTGGTCTCGGTAAAGGACGGCTCAAAACTCGACTATGAAAAGATTAAAGCATCCCACGAGGTGATCATTTCTGTGAAGGATCCGGCAGACCCGGCTGGTATGGGTGATGAATTGCATCGCATTATCAAGGTTGTCGATGTGAACGAAGCTCCGGAGGCTGGAGACGCTGACTTGAAACCGGATGAAAACCTTCCGAAGGGTACGGTTATTGGCAAGCTCGATGTTACCGAACCGGATTCCAAGCATGTCAAGGAATTTGGCCACTTGGAATACTCCATTATCGGTAAGGACGAAACCTTCGCATTCGTGATGGATTCCAATAAGGTCGTGGTGAATGACCCGACTAAGATGGACTACGAATTGGCCGTTCACAAGTACGTGTTCGACGTCTTGATTTCGAACTGCGAACTGAATTCTACGACGGGCAAGTACGATGGCGCCTGCCTCTATGACACCGCCAAGGTGACTGTTGATATCCAGGATGTCAACGAAGTTCCGACGATTGTCATTGACGGTCCGACTCCGGGTCCGGATGGTAAGGATGATTCCGATCCGAAGTGCGTTGCCTTCTGCGATACCACAAGCCGTGGTGTTACGGCAACCGATACTCTTACCGTGGGCGTCAAGGAAAATACTTCGGATAGCACGCTTTCCAAGACGGGCATGGTCCTGTTCACCTACCATGTTGTCGATGAAGATACGGGCCATGTTGCTGGTGCTAAGGTGACTTGGTTCGATGTCCGCACGACTATCCCGAGCGTGAGCACGAAGGGCACAGACCTCTTTAATATTGAATACAAGAATAGCGCCATCACGGTTAGCGTCAAGGATCAGAAGTTGCTTGACTACGAAGCTCTCAGAGATGCAAAGTCTCGTAACGATCCTGATCCGGAATACACTGTGGGCATTGTCGTGACTGACCCGGATGGCTTGTCTGATACGCTCTACCGTACTATTCGCGTGATTGACGTGAACGAAAAGCCGCTCTTCGAAGTTTGGCCGGTTACCATTACCGAAAACAACAATATCGGTGATTCTCTCGGCCACGTGGAACACCCGAGCGATATCGACTCCTTGTCTAGGAACCCAGATCTTTATGACAACGGCTTCAAGATGACGGGTGGCAACACCGAACTCTTCCAGCTTGCAAAGGATTCTACGGATTTGATGAGAGTCATGCTCTTGGCAAACGTCAAGCTTGACTGCGAAAACGGCGAGTATGTTTGCGGTCAGGATTCCGCATACTGGGTGGAACTGACTTACGGTGATACGACCCTGAAGACCACTTATGCCGACTTGAGGGTCCCTGTCAAGTTGATTGACTTGGATGAAGCTCCTGAGATTCTGACCGATACGATCGGTGTCGACGAAAATTCGCCGAAGGGTACCGTTGCCGATACCATCAAGTGGTTTGACGTAGACCGCTTCGATTCCGTGATGACCTTCAAGATTGTGAAGGATCCGACCGGTTGCTTTGAAATCAACAGCTATACTGGTGTCGTGAAGGTCAAGAGGGACAAGTGTGCCGGTCTTGACTACGAAAAGAATCCGACGGTTAAGATTGATGTCTCTGTCACTGACATGGTGGATGTTCCGGACAGCTTGTACGACGAAAATTGCAAGTGTCAGTTGATTTCTGCCAAGGATGGTCCGATTACCACCATCAAGACAATCGAAGTCAATATCCACGACGTGAACGAACCGCCTTCTATTTCGGACAAGACGATTGCCGTTCCGGAATCTACCACGGTCTGGACCGTTATCGATACGGTGAAGGCTACGGATCCGGATAAGAAGAAGGAATACAGCCAGCTGATTTACACGGCTGTGAGCGGCGATACCGCCGTGTTCATGATCGACCCGCACACGGGTGCCGTAATTCTGAAGGATACTTTGGATTATGAATCCAAGAAGGATTACGTGGTCTATGTGCAGGTGGATGACGGTGAATTCACCGACACCGCCAAGGTCAAGATCAACGTGACGAACGTGATCGAAAAGTCTGAAGTGGTTATTACCAAGTACGACAATGTCGATTCTACTTGGAACTACCCGGATACAGTCTATACGAACAAGAAGAATGGCACGATTACCTGGCGTCAGGACGACGATATCGTTTCGAAGGATACGGTCCTGAAGAAGGGTAAGAATGTCATTGTGATTACCTACAAGGATCCGTCTAAGGATTTGCCGGGTAGTGACACCGTCGTTATCATGTTCAACGACGAAGTGCCTGTTGTCGAAGTGACTGCCAACCCGACGCATGTCAAGGCCGAAAACGTGTTCACGATTGTTGAAGATATGGGCGATGCCGATACCAACATCTACGTGAACAAGGAACGCGATTCCGTGTACGTGCACGTGAAGGATCCGGCCAACAAGCGCGATACGTCTTTCGCTCTCGAAGTGAACCTCGAACCGGTGAAGGTGCCTGACGCAACGTTCAGAAAGATGAACGAAATCGCAGACAGCAAGCTGATGCTCGACGAAACTCCGACTGGTCCGGTGACCCGTTCTCCGGTGAACGGCAACTCTGAAAAGGTGTCTTACACGCAGCTTGTCGGCGGCGATACGGTGACCGTGTCCTACATTGTCGACAAGGACGGCGAACCGGTCAAGGCCTCGGTGATCAATTCCAAGGGCAAGACCGAATCCGTGGAAATCATCACGGTTACCTACAAGACGATTGTGGATGACCAGGAAGTGGAAGTCTCTTACATCGCTGACGCCTTGACGGGTGAAATCCTCGCCAAGGGCCCGAACGGCGAACTCATGTACCAGGGTGCTTCTTCGAAGGGCTCCAAGTCCGGCAAGGGCAAGGATTCCGAAAAGAACTCCAACGTGAGCGAAGGTATCTTCTCGGTGACCACGGTTAGCATCGATGGCCTGGGTATGCCGACGGTCGTGTCTTACGCTGTCGACGAAAAGGGCAACATGGTCAAGAACGCCGAAGGCGACATTGGCTACGCTGTGACTTACACCTACAAGAACATCTACGGTAACTTTGCTACCGAATCCGTGTTCATCGTGCTTGACCAGACGACTCCGACTGTCGAAATCCTTTCTCCGGTCACGTACTCCATTATTCGCTCAAACTTCGTAGAAGTCAAGTGGACCGTGAATGGTGTCGAACAGGATTCCCTGACGATCCAGGGTCTTGAAAAGGGACCGAACATCATCGTGCGCTTCTACCGCGACAAGGCTGGTAACGAAGCCTCTGATACGGTGTCTGTCATGATGAAGGATTCCAAGAGCGTGAACATCGCTGTGGAACAGCCTGTTACCGAAATCGACAAGGATAAGGTCGAAGAATACTACTCTGTGAACCCGCCGAAGAAGGGCGAAACCTTCGCAGTGAGCATCAAGAACCCCTCTACGGGCAAGGAAGTTGAAACCTTGATTGGTGGCAGCTTCAAGACCAAGGAAGGTAGCGGCGAAGAACCGTATCCGGGAATGGAAGAAGGTCACTTGGGCCCGACTCTCGCTCTGGATATCAAGTTGCCGGTGATTGTTCCGAAGGAAGGTTACGGTACCGTTAGCGGCCTTGCCACCTTGGATGATATCGTCGTGTCTGACGGCATGATTCCGCTCGAAGGTGTGGATGCCGATAACGCCACCAAGATCTCTGTCGAAGAGTACGTCGAAAAGTACTGCGAAGACGGCGTCAAGATTCCGAGCGATATCAGCGAGTTTAACCTGTACGATTCCAAGTTGCATGCCAAGATCTGGGTGTACACCTCTCTGGGCAACTTCGTGGATTACTTCAACTTCAAGCAGGATTTGAACGACCCGAGCTTTACCGACGAAGCAGGCGTGTTGAACCTGTACTTCGAACAGAAACCGGACAAGAACGGCTTTGTGAAGGCTGATAACGGCAAACAGTACGCTACTGGCGCCTATGTCTACAAGGTTGAAGCCACTATCCGTTCGAAGCTCCGTTGTACGCTCCCGTCTTCTGACTTCAACGCCAAGCAGTACAAGGAAACCGGCGACGGCTTTGGTCCTTCTGCAAAGCGTAAGGGCGACGTCATCAAGAATAGTGACGAACTCCTGAAGTCCTTCGGTTATCGCCGCCCGAAACACTAATCGCGGCAAATAACCCCTGAAAATCAAGTGTTAAAAAGACCCCGGCTCGGCCGGGGTTTTCTGTTTTTTACATACAAAAAGTGTATCTTTTACCCCATAAATCCAAGGAATTAGAAATGGAAAAACATCAAGGTTCTTTCGCTTTTTATGGGGTCGTTTTTTCGCAGGTCGCTTCGACCACGGCTCTTGTCGCCCTATTGGAATTGGTGCTTAACCGTTTGCATTTGTTTGAATCGAGCGACAGTTCGTTTATAGTCCTGCACCTCTTGATTCTTTTGCCGTGCGTGCTGCTTGTAACGCCCGCCGGCTATTTCTCGGACAAGTATCCCAAGGAACGCGTGTTGCGCATTACGTCGCTGCTTATGATCCCGGCTGTGGGCGTGTTCGGTGTGGCGGCGTATATCGGAAGTATGACATTCGTGTTCGCGGCAGCGGCCCTTTTCTTTGTGCTGCAGGCCATTGCCTCGCCGGCAAAAAGCGGCTACCTCAAGGAACTGGTGGGCGTGCGCATGCTTGCGAATGGCGCCGGCCGCTTTACGATCGTTACCTTCGTAAGTTTGCTGTTGTCTGCTGCGGCGACCGCGGTGGCGTTTGAACAGATTGCTCCGCAGACGCTTGACTTTGCCCACTTGATGCAGGGCGTGCTCCCGATTATTGCGGGCATTGCCGTCGTGGAACTCCTTGGTACCGTGTTCGCATTTGCAATCCCCTCTATTGGCGCCTACGACGCCGAAATGAAGTTCCCCTGGAGCCGTTACTACAACTTTGCCTTTACACGCCGCAAGTTCAAGAAGGCCTGGAAGAACCGTGCGCTCCGCCAGTCGATTATTGGCCTTTCGATGTTCTGGGTCATGATCTTCTTGCTGCTGTTCATTGTGCAAGACATGTTCGGTTCGGGGTCGCTGTTTGATAAGGACTTGATGGCGAACTATGCGATTGTGGGGACGATTGTGGGCCTGGTGCTCGGTTCCTACTACGCTATGCGCATGTCCAGGGCCTTTATCGAAATGGGCCTTATTCCGCTGGGAACGGCCGGTGCTGCCGCCTTGATCTTGATTATTCCGTTTATTCCGCGCCCCTATAATGCGATTGCTTTTGCCTTGCTCGGTTTCTGTGGCGGTTTGTATGCGCTTCCGATGTTTGCGATGCTCCTGTACAATACCAAGCCGCGTTCGGCGGGTCACGTGCTTTCGATTAGCAACGCGGTGCAGAACATTTGCATTATCGCTTTTGACGTGCTTTTGATTGTGGCGCTCAAGTACTTGAAGTTTGAGCGCATGGACCTGTTCTTTATTCTGGGCATTTACTGCTTGGCCGGCACGGTGTGGGCTCTTTGGGCCATGCCGCATACATTGCTCCGCCAGTTGCTGCGTTCCGCGCTTTCGATCCACTACAAGTTCTTGGTGTCGGGTGTGCAGAATATTCCGTGGGAAGGCCCGGTACTGTTGGTGGGTAACCATATCTCGTACATTGACTGGGCTCTGATCCAGATGGCAAGCCCGAGACCCATGCGTTTTGTGATTACGCGTAGGCCGTACGAAAAGTGGTACGTGCGTCTGCTGCTTTCGCAGATGAAGACTATCAACCTGGATATTTCGAACCCGGCTCCTGCAATGGAAAAGGCGCGCCATGCCCTTTTGCGTGGCGAAGCGGTGGTGATGTTCCCCGAAAATGCAATGACTTCGACGGGTAACATGAACCGCTTTAGGCTGGATTATTCGGCGGCGATTCGCGATGTGCCCAAGGTAAAACTGCTGCCGTTCTACGTGCAGGGCCTGTGGGGTAGTTCGTATTCCATGGCCGATGCCGGCTTCAAGGATTTGGTGCATTCGGGCGGACGAATTGTGACGGTTGCTTTCGGTAACGAACTCCCGCTCGAAGCAGACCCGGTAACGATCAAGCGTGCTGTACAGGAACTTTCTATTACCGCTTGGGAGACATACATCCGTAAGCTCCGTCCGGTGGCTTCTGCCTGGATCCGTACGGCAAAGAAGGTGGGGAGTGGTCCTTCGGTGTATAGCCCCGACGGCAAGCACTTGTCTGCCCATACGCTTACGACTGCAGTTCTTTCTTTTGCGAAGGTTATTGATAAATTAACTATCGGCGAAAAGCAGGTGGGTGTGTTGATTCCGCCTTCTGGCCCGGGCATTATTGCGAACATGGCATGCCTTGTGCGCGGTAAGACGGTTTACAACTTGAACTACACCAATACGCCCGAAACCATGGACTATTGCTGTGGTGTTGCCGATGTCAAGAGCATTATTACGGCCAAGGTCTTTGTCGAGAAATTGAAGCAGAAGGGCATTAACATGGACATTCTGCTTTCGAAGTACAAAGTGTACTATATGGAAGACCTTAAGGAGATGATTCCGAAGAGCGCCCTGATTCTCAACTTCTTGAGAGTACTCGTATTGCCGGCCTGGTACCTGGAATTGCGTTTCTTCAAGAAGGTCACGCTTGACGATGTGGCTACGGTAATCTTTAGTTCGGGCTCCGAAGGTAGGCCGAAGGGTGTGGAACTCACGCATTACAACTTGATGGGTAATATCAAACAGTGCGAAAGCGTTTTGAATCCCTGCGCCGATGACGTGTTCCTGGGTTCGCTCCCGCTGTTCCATGCATTCGGTTTTTCGATTACGACGATGCTTTGCCTTGTCGAAGGCGTGCCGGTGGCCACCTGTCCCGATCCGACCGATGCAAAGCTTGTGTCGCGCATCTGTGCGCAGTTCAAGGTGTCGTTCATGGTGGCGACGGGCACGTTCCTGCGCATGTGGGGCGTGAACCGCGCCGTGCATCCGCTGATGTTCTCGAGCGTGCGCCGCATTTACGCCGGTGCCGAAAAGATTCGCGAAGACGTGCGCCAGCTTTACCGCACCAAATTCAAGCTCGAAATCTTTGAAGGCTTCGGCTGTACCGAAACGACTCCTGTGGCAGCCGTGAATACCAAGGACGTGTTGATGGACGACTACAAGACAGTTCTGGTGGGCAACAAGCCGGGTACCGTGGGCGCACCGCTGCCGGGTACGCAGTTCCGCATTGTGGATCCCGATACCATGGAAGAATTGCCCATTGGCGAAGACGGCCTGATTTTGATCGGTGGCGCCCAGATTATGAAGGGTTACCTCAAGAACCCCGAAAAGACGGCGCAGGCAATTGCGATTATCAATGGTCGCCGCTGGTACAAGACGGGCGACAAGGGCCATGTAGACGAAGACGGTTACTTAACCATTGTGGACCGCTACAGCCGCTTTGCAAAGCTCGGCGGCGAAATGGTAAGCCTCGGTTCTGTGGACTTCAAGATTTCGGAAACGACGTTCTTCGAAGGCGTGGACCACTTTACGGTGGCCGTGCCCGATGGCTCCAAGGGCGAAAAGATTGCCCTGTTGTTTGCGGGCGATATTTCTGAAGACGAGGCCAAGGACAGGCTCAAGCAAGTGGGACTTCCGCCGCTGATGCAGCCTTCTTACGTGCTCAAGCTCGATGATTTGCCCAAGTTGGGCTCCGGAAAATGCGATTTCCAGACCGGCAAGAAGATTGCCATGGAAAGATTGGGACTTAAAAACGATTAGAGGTTGGTAATGGGTATTGAGGAACGTTCTACATTGGTTTATTCTACCGCTTTAGGGGGCCGCGTCAAGCAGGAAAAGCCCAAGGCGGAGCGTCCGCAGGGCGATGGCGTGGTAAGAATCCAGCTCAAGCGCCTCGGGGGCGGAAAAATGGCCAGTGTAGTGACTGGCGTGCCGCTCGACGAAGCCGAACTCAAGGAATTGGGCCGCGAACTTAAGCAAAAGTGCGGGGTAGGCGGCTCTGTCAAGGATTTTGTGATCGAAATCCAGGGCGACAAGCGAAATTTGCTTAAAACCGAGCTTGAAAAGCGCGGTTATACGGTGAAACTCGCCGGTGGCTAAAAAAAGCCTGTTTAGGGCTTGATTTATATCACCTCGTAAAAAAAAGTAATGCTTTTTGCGTAAAAAAAGAATATCTTTTTACTTGATATAGAAAGGGGCTAATGATGGTCAGAGTTTCCATTTCAAGTAAGACATTTTTACGCTCGATGATGATTCTTGCCGTAATGCCGGCAATGGTATTTTCTGCGACAGCGATCGGTAAAGTCCGTATGGCTTTAGGTGATGTGGACCGCTGGAAAGCTAAACAGAACGAATGGATTCACATTAAGACTGGTGCCAACGTGTATCAGTCCGACAAGGTGCGTACGGGTGTCGCATCCGAAGTCGTGTTCGGACTCCCTGACGGCAGCTCCATTATGATTGGCGAAAACACCATCGTCGAAATGGAAAAACTCTTTGAACCCAACGACGAAGGTGGCTTTGAAACCAAGATCGATGTCGAAAAAGGGTTCTTGAATTTTGCCGTCCATAAACTCAAAAACAAAAAATCCAAGTTTATCTTTAAGACCGGAACCGCAACCGCATCGATTCGCGGTACCGAAGGTTACATTGGCGGCGAAGGCGTGTTCTTTGCTGGCCTTAAGACCGGTAAGCTCGAAATTACGCCCGCAGGCTCTGACAAGCCGGTGTTTATCGGCGCTGGCGAAACCACGTTCGGGACGGATTCCCTGGTGGTCGTAAAATTGGCCTCTTCGGGCGAAGCCCGCTTTGCCAAGCGCTTGAGCAAGATCTTGGCAGACAAATCCAAGTCGGTGAAGGACTTGCAGACTGAATTGCAGAAGGCCGACTCTACCTTCCAGCAGGAACTGCGCGAAGAAGCCCAGAAGGCGGCTGCAACGCTTCCGGCAGATGGATTTATTCTGACCACGACCTCTCCGGTAGAAATCTGCGAAGGCGGTCTTTCGGTCGATGGTTCTTACCGTACCTCTGACGAAAATGCATCGCTGATCTTGACGGTGGGCAAGGGCTTTACTTCCGAAAACTTGATCCGCGCCGCTGACGGCAAGGCTCACACCTTCTCTGAAAAGATTGCCATTAGCGACGAAAACGGCCTCTGGACCGCTGACAAGGCAACGCTTGAATTCAAGGGCGCCGGCCTCACGAATTCCAAGACGATCGACTTGCAGATCAATAAGGCTTGCTCCGAAGTCAATACCAAGGCTCCGACCGCCGCCATTTCGTCTTACGACTCCTTGCACTGCGTTGCAAACGTGTCGGTGGGTGACATGCAGAACGATGCTGCCGTGATGGCCATCGAATCGGACGGTAGCCAGATTTCGGAAGAAACGATTACCAAGAATGCCCAGAAGAGAGTTAAACTCCAGAATGGCCGCCACGAATACGTCGTTCGCGTCGAAGACCAGGCCGCCAACAAGGTCGAACTCACAAAGACCATGGGCTGCTATCCGAACAAGCGATTCACGATTGATGTCTTTGGAAAGCCTCGAGAAATCTTGAAGGTTCCGCCTCCGCCGCAAGATATTCCTGATCGCATTTCGCAAACGCTCCAGTTTAGAATCCGGATTCCTGAAAACGATCCTGAATACTTGAGCAAGGTGACTGTCCGGTTTGACGGAAAGATTATCTTGCAGGAATCGTTGACACAGATTCATACTTTGGATTACCAGATTCCGTTAATGGTTTCGCGAACTGCGAAGAACCATGTAGATATCGAAGTCGTCCACAAGAGTGGATACACGGCTAGAGCTAAGAAGGATTACGAGGTGCGTTGATGAAGCTAAGGGTTTGGACTTCAACCGCAATATTTATGGTAGCACTCCATGCGAGTGCTTTTGCCGTTGAAGGGGGCACGCTCGAAAAGAGTGTCATAGGCGGTACACTTACCGGATTTTTAAAGAAAGACAACTCACCGTATCTGGTGAATGAAACCATTGTCGTGCCCGAGGGGAAGGCGCTAGTCGTCGAAGCGGGTACGGCTCTTTATTTTTCCGAAGGGACGGGGCTTGATGTCCGTGGTGGCTCGGTTGCCATTATGGGCGAAAAGGGTAACACGGTGACCATGACTTCTGCCGAAGATGGCAAGTTGTGGAACGGAATTACGGTTACGGGTGTCAAACGCTCTGAAATTCAGGGAACCCATATCGAAAACGCCATGTTCGGCATTGCGGTCGAAAGCGGTTCGCTCGATGTGCGAGACGGTGTTATTTCGAATGCGGGCCGTGCGGGCGTGTTTGTGCGCAACGGCTCTGTGGCCCTGCAGTGGACTCGAGTCGAAGACTGTATAAATGTCGGTGTGTGGGCAACGCACAGTGCCGAGATCGATATTGACGCGTCTACGCTTTCGGGCAACCATGTGGCCCTCTTTGCAGGCGAGAATTCGACTGTGAACCTAATGCGTACGCAAATCGACGTGAATGAAGTCGGTATTGTTGATTTAGGCAACAACGTTCTGACGCAAAGAAATTCTACCGTAGAAAACAACGAAGTCGCTTTTGTGGCCGAAGATATCCCGCCGCAGGATATTCGCCCGGCATTGGGGGACAATTCGAAACTGTTTGCGAGAAACGCTTCCGAATATAAGAATGACCTTGGTGAAGAACCGGTGAATCCGTATGCCGACGCTGCCAAGTATGCGGGCAACATGAAGGAATCTCAAGATTCATCATGGAGCATTTCGGGTAACGTGGGCATTGAACTGGGTTACCACAAGGTGCTGACCCGCCACAATTCTTCGGCCGAAGATTATATTTCGCAAGACGATACGATCAAACCTGGTGAACGTTATATCAACTACTTCCAGGTTCCTGGATTCTTTACGAACTGGAACGCAAACCTGTTGATGAAATCGCCGACGGGTGCGACATTCGAGGTGGTGACCGATATTTCGAGCGATGCATGGGACCACTTTAAGGTTTACCAGTTCCAGGCCAGCTATACCGACGATATGCAACGCCTGGTGTTGGGTGATTTCTATACCAACGGTGGTGAACTCTACTTGGCCGGATTGCATGCCTTTGGGGCAAGCTACGACGTGAATGTGTTCAAGAATTCGGCCAATGACCCGATGTTCATGGGCTCTGTGTTCATGGGTGAAATGAATGCCCCCAAGACGGTGGGCGAACGCAATTACGACGTTTACCAGGATTACGTGGATGACGGCGAAGCCGAAGCCCAGAGAATGGTGGGTGGCGGAAAGGTCCGCTGGAATATGCACCGTCGCTTTAACGGAACCTTGGGCTTTGTGGCAAGCAAGGATTATCTGGAAGACCCCTTCTTGAGAGACGGCATGGACCCGAACACGAATACCGCAAAACCGGTGGTGTCTTCGAGAAACTTGTTCGCCGATGGAAACTGGCTGTTTTATCCGGGCGATATCAAGCTGAATGGCCAGATTGCAGTGGGTGCTGCAGATACGCTGAATGCGGCCAAGATACGTGCCGTGAACCAGGTGTTCTCGGAAGCCGGGCTTGATCCGTCTAATTTTGCTTTGCTCAACAAGTTGATGAGCAATGTGAACGAAGTGAATTCGCTCAGCAGAAGAAAGCTGGAACAGATCTTCGGTGAAAATTCGATGATGACTCCCGCTGAAATGCGCGAAGAATTGAAGAGGCTTTTGAACAAGGCTCGTGAGGTCGCCAAGACGATCCATACCGATGACATTGCTCCGACGAGCGGTGAATTCTGGGGCCATGAACATTGGGCATTCTCTGGTGCGTACCAGTGGTCGAATCCGCGTACTTTTGTGGAAGGTTTCTTCAGGTATGTGGGGAGCGAATACTACAGCGCCGGTTCCGAAGACTTGCTGCAGAATTCCCGAATGCTCGGCGGTAACTTGAAGCAAAAGATTTACGACTTCTGGAATTTTGGATTCGGTTACTGCTTGAATGTCGAAAACGCTGCTGGCCAGGGTAACGATTACAATTTATTCGGTATGGGCGAAGGTACGCAGTGGGGACTCCCGGGCGCGCACACCAACTGGCTCAAGGAACATGAACAGGATCCTGTAAGAACGCTCTACATTCATGATGGTTACGTGAAGAACGATTTCAAGTTGAACGACAAGATGGGTCTTACGTTCAAGTATGCCTTCAATTACAGAACGCGTAGCACGCCGCAGCGCCTGTACGCCAACTATTCTGCCCTTTCGGGCATTTATAACGATCCGTGGTTCGAAGAAATCAAGGGTCGCCCGTCGATGAAGGTTTTCAACGGCGTTGACACCATCAAGATCGACTCTGCCCGCTGGGCCGATTACTACGCCTTGGCCGATGAACCTTATTTGGCGACCCAGTTCACCGAAAAACTGATGAAGCATACCCTGGAATTGGGCTGGTCTTACAAGATGCCGGAACATGTGCTGAACATCGGCGGTGTGTTGGTGGTGTTTACGGACATGTCTGAATTCGAACAGGACCGCTTGCTTTCTCGTTTCCAGTTCAAGTACCAGACTTACGGCATTCTCGGTTATTACCTGCATGGCAGCGACTACTTGGAACAGCGCTATCCGATTTCTTTGACGACGACGCTCGAAGGAATTCGCAATACGGTTTCCTTGACGCCTAGGTACAAGATCTACAACCGCAACGACATGAGCGAATTCGAATGGACCTTGATGGATAACCTGGAAATGGAACTCAAGCCGGATTTCCTGGACCTTACGCTGTCGGGTAGCCTTCGCCAGAACCTGTTGAGCTACGAAATCATGAACCAGGATTACGACGAAATGGAATTTGACCTTGACGCCTCTGCAAAGCTGCGCATTCATCATTCTCCGGCGTTGTATTCTGACTGGACCATTGGTACGCTCCTGAACTACCGCCCGGATAGCAAGGCCGACCAATATAAAGATTTCTACATAATTGCGGCCTTGAATTACGAATTCTAGCTAACCCAAACAAAAAATTACGCTTTTTTTAGGGAATTTTTCGAACTATAGCAAAGAATTTGCTATAGTTCTTTATTATAGGGATGATTTGGAATATGCGCGGTTGCAGTGGTAAACAGATATGTATACAGGGGTACTAGGGAATAGTATTATGAATAACTATTCTTGTCATATGAAGATTCCTGTTCGCTACAACCATGTCGGTTATGCTCCCGACGCGGCAAAGATTTTCTTTGTGAATCCGCAGGAGTTTAAATCCGCCAGCGAAGGCCCTGATTCCTATAAATTCCGTGTTGTAAGACGCTTGCATTGCGATAATATGTCGACCATGTGGGAAGGCTCTCTGGTGGAGGGTTCTTTTGAACATCATGGTGTTTGCGAATATACTGGAGAAACCCTTTGGTCAGGTGATTTCTCGGGTGTTTCTCAAACGGGAATCTTTTTTATCCAGATTTTGAAGAAAGGTGTCGCCGAAAAAGAGGCTTTGGTTTTTGAAACCGAAACTTTTGAAATTTCGACAGAATGGCTTTACCGTCAGTTGCTTGCGAATATCAAGTCTTTTTATTACCAGCGCAGCGGTGTTGAATTGACTTCTGATTTTGCGGGCAAGTGGGCAAGGCCTGCGGCTCACCTGGACGATTGCATTGGGTTCCATCCGAGTATGAATCGCGAAGGAACTTGGAATGCCCACGGTGGTTGGTACGATGCCGGTGACTACGGCAAGTACATTGTGAATGGCGGCGTGTCTGTTGCAACTTTGTTGCTTGCTTGCGAATTGACTGCGAATTCCGTGAGTGATAACCGCGCTTACAAGGCCGTCAATGCGTCAGAACCGATTGTTGGTCCCGATGGCCACAAGATGTACAGCTTGATGGACGAAGTCCGTTTTGAACTGGAATTTTTCTTGCGCATGCAGGATACCGATGGCGGCGTATTCTTTAAGGTGACTCCGGAACGTTGGGACGGCTTTGTTTCGCCTAAAGATTCGGACTCGTTGCAAAAGCGCATGATTCTTGGAAAGTCGACGACCTCGACGCTGAATTTTGCGGGCTCGCTTGCAGCCGCTTCGCGCGTGTATCGCAAACGCGATACGGCGTTCGCAGAACGCTGCCTGCAAGCCGCGGTAAAGGCTTACAATTGGGCGGTGTCGCGCCCGTTTGAAGATTGGCCGCATAATACCGAAGGCAGCGGCGGTTACGGCGACGATCATGCCGAAGACGAATTTTTCTGGGCCCGCGCGATGCTTTACCGCGAATTGCTGGCCCGCGGCGAAGCGGTGGAAGGCCTTACCGCCGAAAGCTTGCGCCCGCTGCTCCTGGAAGACATGACGGTAATTCCGCCCAAGTCTTGCCTGGACTGGCGCGATACCCAGAATTTTGGCTGGATTGCGCTCGCCTTGCAAGATAAGGACGAAGAATTCCGCATTGCAGCCCGCACCACGCTGGCCATGACCGCCCGCGAAATTATTGACTTGCAGAGAACCGATGCTTACGGCATTCCGGTGCGCAGGTTCATTTGGGGCAGCAATGGCGATATTGCAAACCACGCGCTGACGCTTGCAATCGTAAAGCGCTGGGCGCCTAGCTTGGGCGGTATGTCGCTCGATTTCTGGTGCCGCGAACTGGTGAATTACATTTACGGACGCAATCCGGTAGACGTCAGCTTTGTGACGGGCTCTGCCTGGAGTTCGCCGAAAGATCCGCACCACCGCTTGAGCCATTCCGATGGCGTCGAAGAACCGATTCCGGGACTTTTGGTGGGTGGCATCAACAGCGATCGCCAAGACAAGCACCGTGCTCCGCATTATCCGGGCGAAGAATCCGGGTTCTCGTATACGGATGAACGTTGCTCGTTTGCTAGCAACGAAACGGCCATTAACTGGAATGCGCCGCTTACAGCCGTGCTCGCGTTGCTTTGCACCGAATAATAGTTCTGTCCAATTGAAACAGGTTGCTTAGCCTGTTTTATTTTTTGCTGGAATCTTTTTTAGAGTCAGATTCTTTTTTTCTGTTCGGATTTCTGCTCTGACTTGGTAGAATCTTTTTTAGCGGAATCCTTCTTGTCAGAATCCTTTTTGTCGGCTTCTTTCTTGTCAGTTTCTTTTTTGTCGGATTTAGCGGATTCTTTTTTGGTGGTGTCCTTGACGATCGTGTCTTTGGCGAGCGTATCCTTGGGGAGTTCCACCGGTTCTTCCAACTTTTCCTTGACCTTCGGAAGCAGCGATTGCAAATCGACTACGGGATTCTTTTCGGCTTCGTATTCCTTGGCCGAAACAATGGGCTTGTAGTAGAAAGAATCGGCTTCGGTGAGGTTGCCTGCCGGGAGCAAATCGAAATAGGAGGCGGCGAGCGATAGCCAGTTGCGGAGCCATTCCTTGCGGGATTCGCGGCTGGAATACCAAGAATCCGCGTTATACTGGTAGTGGTGAATATCAGTGGTCAGGTAAACCGGAGATTCGCCCGAGAGTACGTTGAAAATGCGCTTGACGCGGTGCGTGGCGGCGGCTCCTGTAATCAGCAAGACGGTGTCGGCATTGTGCTGCTTGAGCCAGGGGATAATGGTGTAGGCTTCGCCGATTGTTGAAGGGTCGTCGTGTCGAGCGATATAGACGGCGTTGCTGTCGAAGCTGCCGAGGCGCATAAAGTCTTCGAGATAGAATTCGGCGTTGCTGCGGTTGCGGAGAATGCGGCGACCGAGTATGAGCACGGAATCGACCTTTCCGCTTGCCATGAGTTCGGCGGCGAGGTCAATGCGTTCCATGTCGGCGGATTGACCGTCTAGAACCACGGCCCACTTTACATGTTCGAATTCATCGTCATCGACAAGCCAGTGACCGCTTCGTGTCATGACCATGTAGAAGACGATTATCAAGAAAACGAAAGCGGCAGCGACTGCGCTTAGAATGATTTTCTTTTTCTGAATTTCTTTTTTGGTGGGTAGCTTAGCCAATTTGAGCTCCTTCGGTGCGGTAAAGCGCCGCATTTTCGCCATCGGCGTAATATTTCTTGCGAATTCCGAACAAATTAAATCCGTGCTTTTCGTAGAAGTTGCGTGCCTTGATGTTGTTCTCGCGGACTTCTAGAAAGCAACAGTCGGACTTGTCTAGATCGAGTTGCGAAAGCCCTGCATGCAATAGCTGCGTGCCGATTCCCTTGCGCTGAGCGCTGTTGTTTACGGCAATCGAGAGCAGTTCGGAATCTGCGCCCAGCAAGTGAAATACGGCGTAGCCTTCAATGGCGCCTTCGCTTTCGTAAACGACAGCGTAGGTGTAGGGCGCCTTGATTTCTTGTTCGTATTGTCGTTCGTTCCAGTCCTGAAACGCAAGTTCGCCCTGAATCCTCAGTACGGCAGGAATGTCGGCGGAATTCATTTTGCGAATGGACATGGCGCAGTTCCTAGAGGTTTTGGGCAAACTCAGTGCAATTTTTCGAAGTACGACGGTTGAATGTAGTTTGCTTCTTGCATCAAGCTCGGGGTGACCGAATCGAACAACTTGGCCCAATCGCTTAGTGGGCGGCCTTTGTCGAGAACCGTCGCGGCTCCGATTTCCTTGAATACGGCAGGCAATGTTTCGTCGGCGAGGACGGCCTCGTCTACGACGACGGTCTTTACCGGATTTGCCTTGAGGGCGTCGACCACTTGGGCGGTCTCGATAAAGCTTTCGTTGTCGGCAAGGCGCAGGTACCAGTAGCCTTTGCGGGCGCGGATGACAACTGCCGCATTTTCGGGCGCGTCGGCAAAGCAGGCGAGGGCTTGCAACGTAGAAACGCCGTAGAGCTTGCGCTTGCCGCTAAAGCTTAAGCCTTCGCAAAAGGCGACTCCCGTGCGCAGTCCGCTGAAAGAACCGGGGCCGAGCGTCACCATGACGCGAGTGACCTGGTCGAGGGCGGCGCCTGCCTTTTCAAGCAAGGCGTCGAGCATGGCAGACGCGGTTTCTCCGCGCGCCGCCTCGTCAATGGATTCAAAGTAACGGGGGTTGGCAGCGCCCGATTCGAGGAGCGCCATCGAGATTCCCTTGCGCGAAGTATCTACAAATAAGTCGAACATAGTTAGAATTTAGAGCTTTGGGCTAAGAA
>JAEEGJ010009586.1_pt1 | contig 25803 bp, 15 predicted proteins | sample 8958761 | NCBI WGS metagenome assembly JAEEGJ01 (sample SAMN16246546, study PRJNA631951) | gut metagenome | biome: gut microbiome; feature: rumen; material: RS-attached | host: Bos | place: Iran: Karaj | collected 2018-10 | reverse complement strand
CAGAAAATTCATTTATTCACTTCTTTAACAGTCAATACTATCAAGCACCTGACAGTGTTTGGCAACATTATGAGTTCATTGTTGATTCCTCATACTATGGAGCAGAACGAATCTATTTCAGCTGGGATGATTATGGCTATTACACGTGCGACCCCACAGCAGCGGTGGACAATTTCTGCGTGTCGGCCACTACCTGCGGACGACCTGGCTCTTTACAAAATGTAACCGTTACGGACACTTTAGCCGAACTCTCTTGGCAGCCTTTCGACAATCAAACTCCGGAATCCTACACGGTGGCGTATCGCAAAATGAATGACACCGTGTTTACGGAAGTGATTGTAACTGACACGTCCTGCATAATCGGCGGCCTGCAACCACTCACCGAATATGTGTGGAAAGTCCGCGCCAACTGCACCGATTCGGAATATAGTTTCTGGAGCGATGAATCAGATTTCTTCACCGACCAACTGCATGTTGGGTTGCCCTATTTCTGTGATTTTGAGGATGCTGTGGAAAACAGTAACTGGCAGATTGTAACTGACTGGGAATCAGAAAACAATCAAGTTTATATTGGCAATGCCGTTGCGTGCAGCGGACAAAATTCCCTGTACATCAGCAACGATGGCGGCCTCACCAACAGTTACACCCCGCAAGGAGGAGAACCGTATGCCTTCCGGGAAATCTACTTCACCCCAGGATTCTCCAAGTATCAGATTGATTTTGATGTAAAAGGCGGCGGTAGTATGCAGGGGTTTATGCAAGTTTTCCTTAATTATGATGCCGTGAGCGGATTTTTGAGCGATGCGCCATTCTGGACACACCACTGTATCACGGTGGACTCTACGTTTGCCGGACTCCAACAGCTGCGCATCGACTTCCGGTTCAACACCTCCTTGAATCCTGCCGGTGCCATTGACAACATCTCTGTCAAGGGCATCAGCCACAACATCCCTGAACAATTAGCCACAACGGATATCACCGCGCACACAGCCCGTCTGACTTGGCAGTCCGACACCTTTGAGGTACCGCAAGGCTATCTTTTAGCTTACCGCGCCGAAACCGACTCGGCATACACGGAAACACTCCTGTCCGCTTCCGACACAGCCTTCCAACTTTCCAACCTAACAGCATCCAGCTGGTATGCCTGGAAGTTGAAAGCCCAATATGCAGGCAATGTATGGAGCGATTGGAGTAGCGAGAAAGCCTTCCAGACGTTGGCACAACTTCCCTATTTCTGTGATTTTGAAGACGCAGAAGAGAATGCCCGCTGGACCATCCGAAACGGTGCCGACTGTGAAGTCAGCGGCTATGGGAGCAGCTATAGCTACGATTACCAAAATCGCTGGTTTATAGGCACCCCGACAGATGTCACCGATAACACGCTGTTGTTTATTTCCGGCGATGACGGTGTATCTAACACTTATGACTTTCAACACTATTCTTTTGTTTGGGCGTATCGCGACATTTATCTGGAACCGGGATATTCCCAGTACCAACTCTCTTTGGATTTCAAGGGCGTGGGACAAGATGGTCAGGATTATGTTAAGCTTTTCCTCGATGCCCCTGCCAATCCACCTTTGGATTCTTACAATGCCACTATCCCCTTCACGCAAATCGGGGAGACATTGAACCTGACGGAACAGTGGGCACATAAGAGCTTCACGGTGGATTTCACCCATGCGGGCGTGCAACGACTATACATCCTTTGGAGCAACAACCACAACACGGGCGCCAACCCGCCTGCCGCCATCGACAATATTTCTATCACCGTCTCCACGTGCGGTGTCCCTGCTAATTTGGCAGCCCAGGCGCAAGACACCACCACAACCCTTTCTTGGACTTCCAGCGCAGGCTCCCCGCTCTCCTACACTGTGGCTTACAAAAAATTGGACGACAGTCTCTATGTGGAATTGTCTGTGCAAAACACAACTTGCGTGCTGACCGGACTTCTTCCTGAAACCACTTACACGTGGAAAATCCGCGCCAACTGCACAGATAATGAACAGAGTGAATGGAGCGGAGATATGTTCTTCACTACCACGCAGATGTTGAATCATCTGCCCTACGTTTGCGCCTTTGACAACACCGCTGAAAGCAGCCAATGGGCGATGGTGAATAGTGAAGCAGAGAACCAATGGGTCATCGGCAACGCCACCGGTTTTGGGGACAACCACGCCCTCTACATTTCCAACAACGGCGGCACGACCAATGCCTATACCATCACGGAAACAGCTTCAGTATGGGCATACCGCGATGTCTTCTTCGATAACGGCCATACTGAATACCAGCTCTCGTTCGATTTCAAAGGCATGGGCCATTCCAACACCGACTACATGAAGGTGTTTGTGGGCAGTCCCGCTGTTCCGTCCGGTACGGCAACACCCGCCGGCGCAGTGCAACTGGGTACTACCCTATCCTCTGTTAACGACTGGACACATTACGCATTCACCCTCGATTCCACCTACGCTGGAGTGCAACGAATCTATTTCCAGTGGGTTAATAACAACTCTATAGGGGTGCAGCCACCTGCCGCAGTCGATAACCTCACCGTCGTCGGCTCTGACTGCGCCATACCGTCTGAATTAGCGTTGACCAGCATGACCGGCCAAACGGTCACTTTGGCCTGGACACCCATTTTCGGCAATCCGGCTTCCTACACTGTGAGCGTGCGGCAAGCAGGTAACACCGCGACCACCGAATACACGACCATCGACACGTTCCTGACGGTCACGGGTCTGACCCCTTCCGCCACCTACTTCTGCAAAATGCGCACCAACTGCTCCGCCAACGGCCGTAGCGAATGGAGCAGTGACTTGCGCGTCCAAATGCCGGCAACCATTCCGTACCTTTGCGACTTCGAGAATGCCAACGAGCGCAATGCTTGGCAAACTGTAAACGGGAATTATATTAACCAATGGTATATTGGCAATGCCGTTAACAATGGCGGGGATTATTCTCTATACATTTCCAATGACGGTGGCGTTTCTTACGCCTTTTCCCAAAGTTACTCTACTGCCAACTTCTCATACGTGTGGGCGTATCGGGACATTTATTTCGACCCGTCCGACTCTGTATATACTCTCTCTTTCGACTTCCGTGGAGTAGGTGGGACAGACTGGCGATATTTATCTTATGCGAATGTTTACATAGGTACACCTACTATCCCCAACGGCTCAACAGTACCCGACGATCTCACCGCACTTGAAACCGGTCTTTGCGGAATGTCGGCGTGGACAACCAAGACCTACACGTTGGACCACACCTATTCTGGTCTGCAGCGTCTCTATTTCTTCTGGAGCAACACGGGCTATTATGTCGCCAACCCGCCGGCCGCTATCGACAACATCAACATTGAAGGCACCCCTTGCACTAACGTTCCTTCCGAACTGACCGCACAGGCGATGGACACGCTCGCCAATCTGTTGTGGTCTATGCACAACGGCAGTGCCGAATCCTACACTGTTGCTTACAAACTGCAATATGATACCGCCTTCACCTACATCAACATTCCTGACGAACATCTCACCATTGGCAACCTCAGTCCGCTGACCACCTACGTTTGGAAAGTACGGGCCAACTGCACCGCCACCGACCACAGCCAATGGTCTGCAGAATCCTCCTTCCAGACCCCGGCGAACACCGCCCGTCTGCCATACCTATGTGATTTCGAAGATGCGGATGAGAACAACCGATGGACGTTCGTGAACGGGAGTTACGCCAATAAGTGGTATATCGGAAACGCTGTGAACAACGGAGGTTCCTCCTCGTTGTATGTCTCCAATGACAATGGCGCCACCAACACCTACACGACCAACTATTCGATGATATGGGCTTACCGCGATGTCTATCTGGATCCCAGCTATACCGATTATGTGATTTCATTCGACTGCAGAGCTTTCGGCGAGCTGTATAACAACAATCCTGTTGACTACGCGAAGGTATTCTTAGGACCTCCCACGACACCAACTGTCACACCCGTCAGCTCAAATATTATTGTCCCCGACGGTGCAACCCAGATGGGCGATGTCATCTATTTGGATTCCACCTGGCACAATGTCACCATCAATTTAGACACCGCATTCACCGGTCTGCAGCGCATCTACATCCTGTGGCGCAGCGATGTGTCATGGGGCACCAACCCGCCAGCGGCCTTCGACAATATTTCCATCACACCGGAGGGCTGCGGCATCCCTCGCCATCTGACCGCAAACCAAGTGTCGGAGAACAATGCAGTGCTGTCGTGGACTGCGGTTTACCAAGCCGACTCCTACACGGTGGCTTACCGCCGACAATCCGACAACACCTATAGTTATGTGACCGCCAACAGCAATCAAGTCACGTTGACCAACCTGCAACCCAAGACCAACTATATAGCCAAAGTCAGGACCAACTGCGACACTTTGCAAGGCGTATGGAGTGACGAATTCCTGTTCAGCACGACTACTTTGCCTTATTTCTGCGGCTTTGAGGAGGCAGATGAGAACGTATGTTGGATAATAGATGACGGTATGAACAACCACAAGTGGTATATCGGCCATGCGGCGCACTGTGATGGCGATTCCGCGTTGTATGTCTCCAACAACAACGGCGTTTCCAACACCTTCTCCGACAACGTGAACGCCCAGACCTGGGCTTACCGCGACATCTACTTCGACCCGCAATATTCCGAGTATCTGATGGAATTCGACATCCGCTCTTACGGTTATCCCGGAGCGTCAGTGGACTATGTAAGGGTGTTCCTCGGACCACCGACAACCCCTTCCGGCAATTACACCCCCGCCAATGCAGAAGTTATCGGCGACTTCTATGGGATGGCCAACTGGAACCATTTCCGTTTCGTAATCAACGGTTCCCATGCGGGCATGCAACGCCTGTATTTCCTTTGGACACAGCAGATTGTCGGGACGAACAACAACCTTCCGGGTGCCGTGGACAACATCTCCATCGTCGGTTCGCCATGCAGCATCCCGACGGAACTGACCGTTTCCGACCTTGCCGATGTCACAGCAGTGGTTTCCTGGAGCCCCGGTGCGTGCGGCATCACCAACGACTACACGGTCGGCTACCGGATGAGCAGCGATACAGGATGGTACGAGCTTTCCACCACCGACACGTTCCTGTTGCTGCAGAATTTGCAGTCCTCCACGCAATACACGTGGCGCGTGCGCAAGAGCTGCGTACCGTCATTCGCCAGCCAGTGGAGCGATGTAAGCACTTTCTTCACGGAAGCCACCGAAGCGCAGCTGCCCTATTTCTGCGGCTTTGAAGAGAGTGACGAGAACCGCGACTGGCGTCTGCTGGGTGTGGGCGATAACCGCTGGTATATTGGGCAGGCCGCGCAACAAGCAGGCCAATACGCTCTCTACGTCTCCAACGACAACGGTGCAACCAACGCCTACAATGTCTATGGCTCTATGAGCAATTCCTGGGCTTATCGTGACATCTATTTCACCCCAGGATATTCTGAATACCAGATTGCCTTCGACTTCCGAGGACTTGGGCAGAGCGGCGATGACCGCACCCGCATCTTCCTCGGACCTCATGTCCCTGTGGAGCCCAACGCCACCTATTCCATCACTATCCCTTCCGGATTGGAGGAACTCGGCAACGGGCTGTACACGGATGCCGCATGGACCAGCCATTCGTTCACGATCGATTCCACGCACGCGGGACACCAGCGGCTCTACTTCCTCTGGAGCAACGGCCACTATGAGGGAACGAACCCGCCGGGTGCCGTCGATAACATCATGATTTACGGCGGTTCCTGCGCCGCACCTCACACGCTGACAGTGACCGCAACCTCCACAACCAGCATCAGCATCAGCTTCACCCCCGCCGACACCAGCGACCAGAATTGGGAGGCCGTCATTGTGGAAGAAGGGCAACCTTTAGACACCACACAAATTGTCGCGCTGACAAGTACCGCTTACACCTTCGACAATCTGCACAAAGACAGGCTTTACACCATCTATGTGCGTACCGATTGCGGGAACAGCCAGAGTGCATGGTGTTCCACTTCCCAAAGGACAGACTGCGGCACCATCACCGATATCCCTTATTTGGAATCCTTTGACACCTACGGCACCGGCTCCGACTTGGACGGCTATTCCGCATTCCCGAGATGCTGGAGCCGCCTCTACTCCTCCTATATCGTCGCACCTTATCCGTTTATTTTCCCCAATGGATATTACAGCTCTCCGGGTTCGCTCTATTTCCAACCCAGCAACGGCCACAACGTCGCCATTACCCCCGAATTTGATTCGTCTATCCCGATGAACACTTTGCAGGCATCGTTCAAGTTCAAAGCCAACACGACAGCCCCCAACTCCATTTTGGTGGTGGGTGTGATGACCGATCCTGACGACTTCGCCACGTTCACGCCTGTTGACACGGTCTTCCCGAACCCTTACGCGCTGACATCTTGGATTGACAGGACCGTCAGTTTGGCCTCCTATACTGGCAATGGTCACTACCTCGCTTTTATGCAGGAGAACTTCTCCAATCCGCTCACCCCGGTCAGCATGGACAATCTGACGGTGGAATACCTCTCCGCCTGTCCGCTGCCCACGAATGTGACCGCTGAACCCATCACCCACGACAGCGTGTTGGTGGATTGGCAACCCGGCGGGTCGGAGACCGCTTGGCGCGTGGTGGTCGTCCCCAACGGCAATGCCCCGGAGAGCGGCACACCTGTGCAGACGGGAACCCACCCGATCGTTATCGGCGGCTTGGCCGACAACACGATGTACGATGTCTTCGTGCAGTCCGATTGTGGCAGCTCGAGCAGCTCGTGGTGTACCCCCACCACTTTCATGACGACTTGCGCCCCCGTGGTGGATCTGCCCTACTCGGAGAATTTCGACGACTACCCGTGGATGAGCACCTATATTGTGAGACCCGACTGCTGGATCTTCCCCGTCACCTACGCCGAATGTCCCAGAATTGACTGGAACACCTACGGCTATTACGGCATGGAGAGCAAAGCCCTGCTCTTCCACTCCGACACGTCAACGACTGCCACCGCGGTCACCCAGCCGTTCGGGGTGGATATCCATTCGCTGCGGGCTCAGTTCCGGCTGTCTGCTGACCACGAATATATCGCCGGATGTATGGAAGTGGGGGTGATGAGCGACCCGTACGACCTTTCGACTTTTGAATCCGTGCAGGTTATTTCCATCGCCCATTTTGACACCTGGCAGGATGTCACGGTGGATTTCCGCAACACGGCGATGACGGGCACCAACCGCCATATCGCCTTCCGACAGGTGGGATTACACTCCTCCAATATGGCCATGTGGCTTGACGATCTGATTGTCTATCAAGCAGATGATTGCGATGCACCCTCCGGTTTGACTGCCCACGACCTCACCTCCACTTCGGCTACCATCTCGTTCGAGCCCTCGCATAGCAGTGCTTCACAATGGGAATATGTGGCCTGTGCTCCGGGAGTTTCTCCCAACACCCAAACCCCGGTGGCTACCGTCAGCACCTCGTTTGTCGTTGACAACCTGACTCCTGGACAAACGTACCGCATTTACGTGCGTACCGTCTGTGGCTCGAACAGCCATTCGGAATGGTCAGAGCCACTGGAGATCACCCCAAACTGTGGCATTATCAGCCAATTGCCCCACACGGAGATGTTTGACACATACGGAACAGACAGTGAATCGGCCTTCCCCGATTGTTGGCGCCGCATTCTGACCCCTGCATCCTACTCCTACTACCCCATCGTTTCGTCCGAAGTTTCCGCCAGCGGTGTCGGGTCGATGCTCTTCCTCGCCAACTCTTTCAGCGACGACTGGGCCATCACCCCCGCATTCGCCCCGAATCTCTCCTTCGACAGTATCCAACTGGATTTCAGCTACTTCCAAGAAGCTGGTGCGGTTCCGGGTTGGGACACGATGTTCATCGGCGTGATGAGCAGTCCTTACGATGCCGCCTCCTTCGTGCCGGTCGATACCATCACCCTCCAGAGCTGGGGCGTGTGGGAACCGCATTCCGTACTCCTTGACCACTACAACGGCGACGGACGGTATGTGGCGTTCCGCTACCACTGCCCCGCCTATTTAGGCAAGGTATTCATCGACAACGTGGTGTTCTCCGTAAGACCTGATGTCGGGGTTCCCGAGCGTGACATCGACCAACTCTTGCACCTCTACCCCAACCCCACGACTGGAAAATGTATCGTCCGTAACGAGCAAGACCTCATCGAACAGTTAGAGGTATATGATATGTACGGAAAACGGTTAGAGCAGCACTTTGTGCGTGATTACCAGACGGTTATAGACCTCTCCACCCGTTCCTCCGGCGTCTATTTCGTGCGCGTGACCACCGAACAGGGCACCGTCACCAAACGGGTGGTGAAACGGTAATGGGTTGATATATTTTTCAGTTTCCCCATTTTGTAGGGACACGATTCATCGTGACATGACGCGATGAATCGCGTCCCTACATTTTTCACGCACCTCCACCACAGATAACCATAAACATTCAACAGCTTCAATAACCCATAACCATTAACCCTCAATGTCAATAACCAATAACCTATAACCACTAACCATTAAAAAATGTATTTTTGCGGCGCAAAACCAAACCATTATGGAAAAGAGATACATTATCAGCGGCGGCGGCACCGGCGGGCACATATTCCCCGCGTTAGCCATCGCCAACAAGATCAAAGCGGAGAATCCCGAAGCCAAAATCCTCTTCATCGGGGCGAGTGACAAAATGGAGATGCGACGAGTGCCGGAAGCTGGCTATCCCATTGAAGGACTGGAGATTTACGGCATCCACCGCGACATGTCTCTCAGCGGTGTGATGTGCAATCTGCGCCTGCCCGTGGTGATGATGAAGGCCATGCGCAAGGCCAAGAAGATCATGCGAGAGTTCAAGCCCGACCTCGCCATCGGCGTCGGCGGGTTCGCCAGCGGTCCCGCTCTGAAGGCTGCCTCACAGCTCGGAATTCCCACGCTTTTGCAAGAACAGAACTCCTATCCCGGCGTCACCAACAAGATGCTGGCCAAAAACGCCAAGGCCATCTGCGTGGCCTACGACGGCCTCGAGCGCTTCTTCCCAGTGGAGAAAATCATCAAAACGGGCAACCCTATCCGCAAGGAAATCCTCCAGTTGGAGCGCAAATTGCCTGCAGCGTACGAATATTTCAACTTCTCGCCCACTAAGAAAACTGTGTTGGTGGTTGGCGGAAGCCTCGGCGCACGTACCTTCAACCAAACCATGGCCGCCAACCTGGACGCTTTCCGCAAAGCCGACCTGCAACTGCTTTGGCAAACCGGCGAACAGTTCTACAAGAACATTGACCCCGAGCTGCTGAAACAGCAGGACGAACACATCCATATCGTGCCGTTCATCAAGAACATGAACGACGCCTACAGCATGGCTGATGTCATCATCTCCCGCGCCGGCGCGTTGGCATTGGCGGAACTGGCCATCGTGGGAGCTCCAACCATCCTCGTGCCGTTCCCCTACGCCGCCGAAGACCACCAGACTTTCAACGCCAAGGCCCTCTCCACCAAAGATGCCGCGCTCTTCATCCCTGACAGCGAAGCCAAAGAGAAGCTGATCCCCACACTGTTACAATTGGTCAGCGACCCGCACCGGATGGAAACCCTCGGTACAAACATCAAAACTTTCGCCCTGCCGAACGCCATTGATTTAATTTACGACGAAATCCTGAAATTATCTTAACGTACAATTTGAACCTTGAACCTTGAACTTTGAACCATAAACCAACCATCATGAACGGAGATCCAAGATTATACCAACTGTTGGACGAACTGCACATCCCTTACGAATATCTGGAGCATCCGCCCGCCCCGACCATCGAGATTGCCAAGCAATACTGGACCGGGCACGACGCCAAACACTGCAAGAACCTCTTCTTCCGCAACCACAAGGGCAACCAGCACTATCTGGTCTGCCTCGACTGCGACCAGGACATGAACATCCACGACATCGAGAAACAGCTGCATCAGGGCAAGCTGAGCTTCGCCTCGGAACCGCGATTGATGAAGTATCTGGGCGTGACTCCTGGCTCCGTGACCCCTTTCGGACTCATCAACGACACGGAGCACCATGTGCATGTGTTCCTTGACCGTCAGCTGCAGCAGGCGGAGCGCGTGAGTTTCCACCCGTGCATCAACACCGCCTCGCTCATGGTGGCGCGCGCGGATTTTGAGCGTTTCCTGCAGTATATGGGGAATCCGTACGAGTGGATTGATTTATATTAGCTGTTGGCTGTTGGCTGTTAGCTATTGGCACTTCGCTAATTCTTTGATTGAAAAATTGTTATGTTGAATTGTAGAGCATTAATATCCCAATTGGAAGAAAAGCAAATTCTCAGCAAGGAGGAGTTTGCCTTTTTGATCGCGCAGCATTCCGAGGTGGACGCGCAGTTTCTGTTTGAGCGGGCGAGGGCGGCGAGGGAACGCGTTTTCGGAAAGTCCGTCTATTTGCGCGGGTTGATTGAAATCTCGAACTACTGCGCCAACGACTGCTACTATTGCGGTATCCGGCGGAGCAACGAAACGGCAGAACGCTACCGTCTTACCGAAGAAGACATCCTCGCTTGTTGTGACGAGGGTTATCAGCTTGGGTTCAGGACGTTCGTGATGCAGGGCGGCGAAGACGCGCATTTTACCGATGAAGTGTTGGTCCGGTTGATTGGCAACATCAAATCGCGTTATCCTGATTGTGCTGTCACCCTGTCGTTAGGCGAGCGTGCAAAGGAGCGTTACCAAAAGCTCTTTGACGCGGGTGCAGACCGCTATCTGCTTCGCCATGAGACAGCTAACGCGCAGCATTACGCGCAACTGCACCCCGCATGGATGTCGCACGCGAGGAGAATCCAATGTCTGTGGGATTTGAAGGAGATCGGCTATCAGGTGGGAACTGGTTTCATGGTGGGCACTCCCTTCCAAACGCCCGAACTGTTAGCGGAGGACATGCTCTTCATCAAGGAGTTGCAGCCGCAGATGGTGGGAATCGGGCCGTTTGTGCCGCACCACGCCACGCCGTTCGCCAACGAGCAAGGCGGCACTGTGGAGCAGACTCTCTTCATGCTCGGCCTTTTGCGACTGATGATGCCGCAATTGCTTCTGCCTTCCACCACCGCATTGGGCACTATCGACAAAACCGGTCGCGAGAAAGGGCTGTTGGCCGGTGCCAACGTGGTGATGCCGAATCTTTCGCCGGTATCCGTACGCAAAAAATACGACTTGTACGACAATAAAATCTGTACTGGGGACGAATCGGCGCAATGCGTCAACTGCCTGGGTGTCAGAATCGCTTCAACCGGCTACAAGATTGACGTGAACCGTGGCGATGCACCGGGGTGGTAATCTCAGAAACTTGCCACCGCTTTCCTTTTATTGCTTGGACGACTTTTCTTCGTCTTCATAACAGAAACAGCTGTGTAATGGCGATCATGCTGTAAGATTCTCACGTCTGTCCGTAAATTGGCATTGTCTTTTCGAAGTTCTTCTGTGTTCCGATCCAGCTTTTCAGAAAGGTTTTCTATTTTCCGATCAAACTTCTTATCCATACTCTCAAACCGCTCGTCCACTTTCTCAAACCGCTCGTCCATCTTCTGTTCTAATTTTTCAAATCGCTCGTCCACTTTTCTGAAACCTTCGCGCATATCAGCAGATAATCGGTCAATTCTTTTAAGAATCTCTTTATGTCCCTCTTCCAGATGTTTTTGGGAAAGGTCAAGGCGGGTCACTTTTCTTGCGAACCGAATGAGAAGCCAAGCAGCTATCAAAAGAAGACTGAAAATAGTAGAAAACATACCAATTGGACTTTCTGTTAAAATTTGTAACACTTCAATTATCTTATTCATACTCTGCTTTTTATGATTATTTAATTTTTGAATATTTTGTTAATTTTATAAATTTTTTGTATATTGATATTTCAGAATTATTTAAGTGCAAATATAAATTTTTTTTGATTACAACACCTTCATAAAAAAATTATTTTTGCCGCCTCAAAAAAAAAAGGCATCAGCGTAAGATAAGAGGTGTTATGGCAAAGAAATCGAAAGGTAGAAAGTTTTGGAAAACATTCGGGAAAATTATTCTCATCCTGTTTATTCTCAGCATATTATTGCCGATTTTGTATCGTTGGGTCAATCCACCCGTGACGACATTCCAGTGTGTGCAAGCCATTAGCAACGGCACCGGAATCCACAAGAAATGGGTGCCGATTGAGAAAATCTCCCCTTACATGTACCGGGCGGCTATCGCCTCGGAGGACAACTACTTCCTCGGGCATCGCGGTTTTGACGTGATCGCCCTCAACACGGTGATGGAGGAACGCAAAAGCGGTCGCCGGCATCGTGGCGGCAGCACCATCTCGCAGCAAACGGCAAAAAATGTGTTCTGCTGGCCGAAAAGTTCATGGGCGCGCAAAGGCGTGGAAACCTACTTCACCTTCCTGATTGAGACTTTCTGGTCGAAAGAGCGCATCATGGAGGTCTATCTGAACGTAATTGAGATGGGGCCGGGCATCTATGGTGCGGAAAAGGCGGCGCAAACTTACTTCCACTGCCACGCTTCGCAACTCACTGCGCATCAGGCGGCCTTAATCACAGCTTGTTACCCCAGTCCCCAAAAGCGGAATCCTGCCAAGCCGACATCTTATCTGCTCGGTCGCGCCGCCAACATCGAAGGGAAAATGGCCAGATACGGAACTCCCAAATTCACAGACGAATATATCTCTCACGTGCGCGAGCGTTATCTGAAGTCTGTGGAAAAGATGGAGAAAAGCAAAGGCAAGAAGAAAGGCAAAAGCAAAAAAGGCGTTTGGGATTTCATAAAGCACGAGACAAAAAAACAGCGGTAGATGCTACCGCTGTCCAAAACCATTAACCTATGTAAGACAATGAAAATTAATTCATAATCATTTTACTCTTACGCAGGTTGTATAAAAAAGTTACAACTTTCCATAATTTTTATTGCAAAGGCCGTGTTGGCGAAGTGGCCAGGACGGTTTGCGGTGATCTCCGCACACAACGGAACCCCTAGTAAATAAAGGTCTCCGATGAGGTCGAGCAGCTTGTGACGGGCCGGCTCATTGGGATGACGTAAATGCGTATTATTAAGAATATGATCCGGGGTCACGGTGATGTCTTTCATGTGGAAAAAGTCGCCGAGTTGGGTCAGCACCTTGCTGTCGGGCACTTTGTCAACGAAAACGATGGCGTTGTCAAGGTCGCCGCCGCGCGCCAGGTTGTTCTGGATCAGGAACTGCAGCTCGTCAAGGAAGACAAATGTGCGGCAGTTATAGACATCCGGGACAAAAGACTCGATATTGTCGAGAACGGCTTGTTGTTCCGCAAGAATCTTCGTGCCGTAGTCCACATTCACGGTCATCTTGAAACGTTTCGCGGGCTTAATGGTGAGTTCTATCTGCTTCTCAGGGATGGAGAAAGTGATTTCCTCTTTCACAAATCCGACTTTTTTCGGGGAATCGAGCGTCACGATGCCGACCTCTTTGAGCATCTCCACATAAATGCGGGAGCTGCCGTCAAGAATGGGGGTTTCCGGACCGACGGTCTTCACAAGGACATTGTCGATGCCAAGTCCGGCGAGAGCGGCCATAAGATGTTCTATCGTGTGCACTTGCGCTTCGCCTTCTTTGATGGAAGTGCCACGGGAGGTGTCAAAAACCGAATTTGGGGTTGCCTTTACAACCGGGTTCCCGGGCAGGTCGGTGCGTTCAAACTGGATTCCGAAATCGGCGGGTGCGGGCACAAAGGTGACCGTCACCTGTTGAGCCGTATGTAAACCTCTCCCCGATAGGGAAACCGGAGAGGCGATGGTTGTTTGTAATGATGTCATGAAGGTTATTGGTTCTTTTTGTTGTTTATATATTGTTGATACAGTTCTGGTAATTTGCGGCGCAGCACAATGAGTTTGCGCTCTTCGGAAGCGGGCAGTGCCGGGCTTCCGAGGTAAACGCCCTGCTTGAGGGAGTGCGACACGCCGGACTGGGCTCCGATAACGGTGCCGTCGGCTATGGAAATGTGGCCCGCGATGCCCGCCTGGCCCGCAATGATGCAGCGGCTTCCGAGTTTGGCGGAACCGGCCACGCCCGCCTGTGCGGCGAAAGCAGTGCCCTCCCCTACCGTGACGTTGTGCGCGATCTGTACGAGGTTGTCGATTTTCACGTGGTCGTGGACGCGGGTCGAACCCATCGTGGCGCGGTCGATGCAGGTGTTGGCACCGATCTCCACATGGTTGCCGATCTCCACATTGCCGACTTGCGGGATTTTCAGGTACTCGCCGTTCTGCTGGGCAAAGCCGAAGCCGTCAGCACCGATGACCGCCCCCGCATGCAAGATGCAGTCAGTGCCGATGTGGCAGTCCTCATAGACCTTGACCCCGGCGTACAATGTCGTGCGGGCGCCGACCTTCACGCGGTCGCCGACAACGGTCTGCGGGTAGAGACTCACACCATCGCCGATTTCCGCCCCGTCACCGATGCTCACGAACTCGCCGATATAGACGTTTTGCCCGATTTTGGCAGTCGGGGAGATGCAGGCCTTGTCGGAAATGCCCGTCTTGCGCGGTTTGTTCTGCTGGTAGAAATTCAGGAGCTGCGCGAAGGCGAGATAGGAATTGGCCACCTTGATGAGGGTGCACGGTACCTCCTGCTCGGGCACAAAGTCCTTGTTGACAATGGCCGCCGTAGCTTTTGTAGTATATAAATATTGTGTGTATTTCGGATTGGAAAGGAAAGTCAGGCCGCCGGGCACGCCCTCCTCAATTTTGCATATCGTGGTGATCTCGGCATTGGGATTGCCCACCACTTCGGCAGAAATCAATTCTGCGATTTGTGCAACGGAGTATTTCATTGTTTGACAATTTTCGAGCGGCAAAGATACGATTTTTTGAGTTACGGGGGGACGGGTGGTTTCGGTTCAAAGTTCAAAGTAGGGACGCGATTCATCGCGTCCGCATTCTTCAAGGTTCAATGTTCAATGACAGGGCGTATGCGATACGCCCTGTCATTTTTCAAGGTTCAAAGTTTTTTTCAATGATGTATTGCCATATCAAAAAAAAGTGTATTTTTGCCGCCGATTTCAGAAATGAAACCACGGAGAGGTGGGTGAGTGGCTGAAACCACCAGTTTGCTAAACTGACGAAGGGGTAACTCTTCCGCGAGTTCGAATCTCGCTCTCTCCGCAGAAGTCCGAAAGGCAATCAGAATCAGCAATTTACGCAAGTAGGTTGCTGATTTTTGCGTTAAAACTGGGACAGAAACGGGACAAAGTGTATTTCTTTCCTTTTGCCATTATACTCTTCCAGTCTCTCTCCGAGATGAATTCCGTAGTTTAATCCACTGGTTATCAGCATACTATTAACACACACTGCAAAAAAATTAACAGAAATTAAGATTTTGTGTATCTTTGCGCCCTCAAAAAATTACAAAGTCAGAGATATGCAAGAAAACAATTATTTCCCGTCAATGCTTCCTGCCGAGGAGCTCGCGCAGGTGAAGTACATTCCCACAATACCGGAATTTGTAACTTGGATTGAACAAAAATGGTCTGATCTTCCGTGTCTTTCCGATACGGTGAACACTTATACATACAGCCAAGTCTGCGAGAGGGTTGCACGCAAACGCGCCATCCTCAACAGCTTCGGCCTGCAGAAAGGTGACAAAGTCGCCATCCTCGACAACTCCACCACAGATGCCGTGGAGATGTTCCTCGCCGTCACCTCAGCCGGCTATGTGGCCATCAACCTGCCGGCAATGCTGCCTGCGCAGGCCATCGTCGGCTGCTGCATGAAGTTCGGCGTAAAGGTGCTGGCCGCCGGCAAAGCCTTTATGGATTCTGTGAAAGAGGCGCCGTGCAAGGTTGTCGCCATCACGGAACTCGCCGACCACACCGCACCGGTCGCCACGGTTGACAAAAACGACCCCGCCGCCATCTTCTTCACAGGCGGCACCACCGGCGCACCCAAAGGTGCTATTCTCCCCCACCGTGCCATCATGCGCGGCTCACTCAACGGCCTCTACGCCCCGGGACACCAACTCGGATGCCACCGCTACGCCTGCGTGCTGCCTCTCAGCCACGTTTTCGGTTTGATTTACAGCACTATGTCGGTTCTCTACAAAGGGGCTTCCTGGTATTCCGTCGGCAACACCAAAGACACCATCGGCAAACTGCCTGTGATCAGACCTACCATGATCGTCGCAGTGCCCGGCATCTGCGAAATCCTCCTCGGACTCGTCAAGATGTATGGCAAACCTTTCCTTGGCGGCGAGTTGAAGGTCGTCATCTCCGGAGCAGCCAACGTGCCCCCGAAACTCATCGGCGAGTTTGACGAACTGGGCATCAACCTCTTCGGCGGCTACGGCATGACCGAAGGCGCCAACCTCACCACCGGCAACATCGACGTGAAAACCAGACCCACATCTGTCGGCAAGCTCTATCCGGGACAGGAAGCCAAGGTCGTGGATGGTGAGCTGTGGTTCCGTGGCGACAACGTGTTCCTCGGCTATTACGGCGAACCCGAAAAGACCGCCGAGACCCTCACGCCCGACGGCTGGGTCAAGACCGGCGACCTCGTCCGCTTCGACGAAGACGGCTTCATGTACATCGTGGGCCGCATCAAAAACCTCATCATCCTCTCCAACGGCGAAAACATCAGCCCCGAAAGCATCGAAGAACCGTTCTACAAGGACAACAAGCTCCGCGACTGCCTTGTGAAAGAGGACGAGATGGACGGCCGCAAGGTGATTGCCATCGAAATCCTGCCGCGTATGGAAGAATTCGGCAACGAGCCCTGGGAAAAGGTGGAAGCTTACTTCAAAGAACTCGTCGGCAAAATCAACGCCACACTGCCCGGCACACACCAAGTCAGCAAAATCACTGTGCGCAAAGAGGACTTCAAACGTACTGGCGCTCTGAAAGTTTCACGTAATCAATAAAATAATGGAAAGAGAAGCTATTTTTAAAGAATTGAAAGAGATTCTGATTCTCATCAAACCCTCCATGGATTTGTCTTCCGTGACCGAAGATTCACAGCTCGTCCGCGATGTCGGCCTCGACTCCCTCACCATCCTGCTCCTCAGTCTCGCCGTGGAGAACAAGTTCGGATTCAAGTTCGAAGGCACGCCAAAGTTTGAGACCGTGGGAGAGGTGATTGACTATGTGAGCGAACATGCTTCTGTTTAATGGTTATTGGTTATGGGTTATTGGTTATTGAATTAGGTTATTGGGCTTTGGTTATTGATTTTGGTTATTGAATTTTAGTATATGAATATTGATATTGTTAAGGTGGAAAGTCGCAGGCAGCTGAAGCTGTTTGTGACTTTTCCGCTTCATTTGTATAAAGACTGTGTGAATTGGGTGCCCGCGTTGGAGGGCGACGAATACGACACTTTCAATCCCGAGAAGAACGGGGCTTACGATTTCTGCGAAGCAGACTGCTTCCTGGCTTATCGCGGCAGTGAGATTGTGGGCCGCGTGGCCGCCATCATCAACCACAAGGCCGACGACGAGCAGAAACTCGTCCGCTTCGGCTGGCTGGACTTCATCGAAGACGAGGCGGTTCTGAAAGCGCTGATCGACACCGTGGCCGAATGGGGCAGACAACGGGGACGCACTGATATGCGCGGTCCCTGGGGATTCACCGATATGGACAAGGAAGGCCTTTTGGTGGAAGGTTTCGAGCATCTGAGCCCGTTCACCTGCCTCTACAACTATGCTTATTACGGCCCCATGTTGGAGAAGCTCGGCTTCACCAAGGAGGTCGATTGGACCCAACGGACGTTAGACGTGAGCCCTACCCTCCCGTCCATGTTCCAGTTCGCCCACCTGATCGAAGAAAGATCCAACGTACACGTGGTGCAACCCAAGAGCATGAAAGACATGGGCAAACGCTACGGCATGGAGATTTTCCACATGTACAACGAGGCATTCGCGCCCTTGCACGGTTTCTCTCCGCTGACTGACAAACAGATAGCCGCTTACCTGAACACTTACGTGCCCATTTTGGACAAGGACTTCGTGGCGGTGGCCGTCAACGACCAAGACAAGCCCATAGGATTCCTCTTCTGCGTACCATCGCTCTCCAAGGCGGTGAAAAAGTCCAACGGACGCCTCTTCCCCTTCGGCTTTATCAACATTCTGAAGGCGCTGAAGAAGAACGACACCTTGGAAGCACTCATCATGGGCGTGATGCCTGAGTATCAGCAATGTGGAATACCCGTGCTGCTGTTCAGATACCTGCACGAAAACTGTATCAAACGGGGCATCGACACCATCATCATGAACCCTCAATTGGAGGAAAACTACAAAGTACAGTCGTTGTTCGGGGAATACACCACCCACCCGTTCATGCGCAGAAGGGCGTACAAACGTCACGTGTAGAGACGCGCCATGGCACGTCTCTACAATGGGAAAACACACCCTTATCTTTTACAATCTATAGTAACTTCCGAGGATTTTCGCGAACCAGCGCGACGGCAGGATGCGTTTGAGAATCACCGAAAGGCGTTGCTCAAGCGAGGCCACCACATAGCCGTGACGCGGGTTCTTTTTACGGATAATTTGGCTGATTTTAGACGCTAACACCTGCGGTTTCAGACCGCCGGTTTCATCGTGCTCCACCTTTCCCATCGATTCGGCGTAGGTGCGATAAACCTGCATTGCCTCGGTGTCGGCAGTCTTTTTCCGACTGGCCGTGAAGCCCGTCGAGAAATCGCCCGGACGCACCACCACAACCTGAACGCCAAACTGTTGTGTTTCAAGCCGCAACGCTTCGCAATAGCCCTCAATGGCAAACTTGCTGGCGGAGTAGAAACCTTGGAACGGCAGTCCCATCACACCGCCGATGGAGCTCAGCGCAATGATTATGCCTTTTCCTTGCTTACGCATAATGGGCAGCACGGCGGTCACGAAATGCACCAGCCCCATGAAGTTGGCGTCCATCTGCTCACGGATCTCCTCTTCGGTGGCAAACTCCACAGGTCCGCCAATGCCCATGCCGGCATTGTTGACCAGCACATCAACACGACCTTCTTGTCCAACAATCTGTTGCACAGCACTTTCCACAGCCTTGCGGTCGCGGACATCCACTTTCAGATAATGCACTCCAGGCAACGGCTCCACGTCGCGACGAACGGTACCATAAACAGTGTGTCCCTCTTGCGAAAGCAGCCGGGCAGTCTCCAAACCAAAACCCGATGAAACCCCTGTAATCAGAACAACCATGGCTTATAGGATTTCCGCGTCCTTGAACGCTTTGGTGATCTTGTCGATAGCTTCGTCAACCTGCTCGAAGGTGTGCGTGGCCATCAGGGCGAAACGGATCAGCACGTCATTTTCGGGCACCGCGGGCGCGATGACCGGCGTGACGAAAACGCCATCCTCCAGCAAGCGCGAGCAAAGCCAGAAGGCCTTCTCGGAATTCCGTACAAACAGCGGGATGATGGGCGTCTCGCTGCGGCCTGTGTCGAAACCGCGCTCTTTGAACTGGTTGCGGGCGTAGTTGCTCACGTCCCACAAATGCTGGATGCGCTCCGGCTCGTCCAACATGATATCGATGGCCTTGCTGACCGCAGCCACGTTGGACGGCGGCATACTGGCACTGAAAATCAACGAGCGGGCATTGTGTTTCAGATAGTTGATGGTGTCCGCATCGGAAGCAATGAAACCGCCTAACGAGCCGAACGACTTCGAGAAGGTGCCCATGATGAGATCCACCTTGTCTGTCAGTCCGAAATGGTCGGCAGTGCCCCTGCCCTGATGTCCCAAAACACCCAAGGAATGGGCATCGTCAAGCATGATTTCCGCATCGTATTTGTCCGCCAAGGCCACCATTTCAGGCAATGGGACGATGTCTCCCTCCATTGAGAAAACACCGTCGGCAACGATCAGCTTGACGGATTCGGGTTCGCATTGTTGCAGACACTTCTCCAGACTCTCCATGTCGTTGTGGGCATACTTCAACGATTTGCCAAACGCTAAACGGCTGCCCTCAATGATGGAGGCGTGGTTGAGGCGGTCGAGAAGCAGATAATCGTTGCGACCGCACAACGCGGAAACCACTCCCAAGTTAACTTGGAAGCCCGTGCTGAAGCACAACGCACCGTCCTTGCCTACCAATTGGGCCAACTTATTCTCCAATTCCACGTGGATATCGAGTGTTCCGTTGAGAAAACGAGAGCCGGAGCAACTCGTACCGTATTTGTCGATTGCGGCTTTGGCCGCCTCCTTCAGACGCGGATCATTGGAAAGACCCAGATAGCTGTTCGAGCTGAACATCAGCACATCCTTGCCTTTAATCTTCACCACCGTGCTCTGTTCCGACTCTATTTCTTTATAATATGGATAGATTCCCTTTGTTTTTGCGATTTGAGGTGCTCTGTATTGCGCACATTTGTTTTGTAGAAGATGATTTCTCATAGGTGATAATATTATTCTGCAAACTTAACTGACAAATTATGAATAATCAAAAACAACAAACCGGAATAATGTTTGTTCATATCTCTCTGATTTTAAGTTTCTTTAACATTTGTAAAATGCGGCAAATCAATTGTTTTTGACGAGCGGCAAAAATACATAAATTTTTGTACTTTTGCCGCCGCTTAAAAAACGGGCTTTTTTTTATAAAAAAATTGTAAATACAATATGGTTTTCGTAAAGATCTACCGATTTTTCACACAGCATAAGTTCCTTTTATATGCGCTTTTGGTTTTAAGCAGTGTTATTTTTGCGTTTTTCGCCACAAAATCTAAATTTGAAGAAGATTTGATGAAACTATTGCCGAAGTCTGAAAAGTCAGAATGTGACTTGGTATTCGGCAATGTGAAAGTCAAGGACAAGCTCTTCATGCAGATGACGGGTGCGAAGCCGGAAGTGATGGTCGGCTACGTTGATGAACTGATGGACTCCATCCTCACCAACGACGAGGGCATCGCCAACACGCTTTACCGTCTGGAGCCCGATATGGCACTCAACGCGCTCGATTACGCCATGATGCACGTGCCGTCGTTCGTGGACACGACCCTGTACGCCCGATTCGATTCCGCCATCGCCCACGCCGACGAGACCATGGCCCGCAATCACGAGCTGATCATGAACGACGAAACCGGCATGGTCTCGGAGCTGGTCTCCACCGACCCGCTTGGACTGCGCGAGTGCCTGATGCCCGACATCTCCAGCGGCATGGGCTTCGCCCTCATCGACGGGCATCTGTTCTGCCCCGACAGCTCTGTGGCACTGATCTTTATCGCCCCCGATTTCCAAACATTCAACTCCCAGGAAGGTGGGAAACTGATCAATCATCTCCGCGACTGTATCCAGCAATTCAACAAAACGCATCCGGATGTGGAGGTGCTGATGCATGGCGCCGTGGTGGAGTCTGCCAACAATGCCAGCACCATGAAACGGGATATTGCCATCACCATCGGCATCTCTTTGGTGCTGATTCTCCTCTATTTATGCCTCAGTTTCAAGAGTTACAATATCATCTGGCAGAATGTGCTGCCCATCCTTTATGGAACCGTCTTTGCGTTGGCCTGCATGTATTGGATCAAGGGTGGCATGTCGTTGATGGCCTTGGGTGTGGGCGCCGTGATTTTGGGCGTTGCCCTCAGTTATTGCTTGCATATCATCGTGCACCAACGGTTTGTAGGCGATGTGGAGCAGATGCTAAAGGATGAAGCCGTCCCCGTCTGCCTCGGCTGCCTCACCACCATCGGGGCGTTCCTCGGACTGATGTTCACCGAAAGCGAGCTATTGAAGGACTTCGGACTGTTCGCCACCTTCGCGCTCCTCGGAAGCACCTTCTTCGCGTTAATCTTCCTGCCCCATTTCCTGAATGTGAAAGACGCCAAACACAGCAAGAAGGCATTCAAATTGATTAACAAAATCAACAACTATCCATACGATCGTAACCCTATCATTATCATCGCTTTATGTATTGTCATTCTGATTGGGTTCATCTTTTCAGGCAAGGTTCAGTTCGACAATGACCTGAAACATATCGGATATGAGAGCGAAGCTTTCCAGAAATCGCGGCAATTGTATGAGGAAAAGAACGACCAAGGCGGTATGCAGCGGTATTATGCCGTCACGGCGGCGGATTTGGACGAGGCCTTGGATGCCAATATGGCGCTTGCCACCACTTTGGATTCGTTGCGCAGGGCTGGGGACGTCTTCTCCTACACGCCGGTAGCATCGTTGTTGTTCCAGTCGCAGGCGGAACAGGAACGCCGGATTGCCGCCTGGCAACGTTACTGGACCCCCGAAAAGGTGGCGCAGGCGATGTCAGCCGTCAAGGCAGCGGCACTGAAAAACGAACTTCCGACCGACATTTTCGTGCCTTTCCAGGCCATGATCGAGGCGGAATACGAACCCGGCAACCTATACGAATCGGGCATCGTCCCCGACGGCCTTCTCTGCAACTTCATCGAAGAAACTGATGGCAAATTTTTGATTTTCAACGCCCCACAGTTGTCCAAAGAGAAATTGAAAGAGGTCGATGACTGCGTTGCCGCCAAGCCGCACGCCGTGGTGGTCGATCCCTTATACTACACAGGAGGCTTGATCTCCATGATTCACAAGGACTTCAACATGGCATTAATCATCTCTTCCGTCTTTGTGTTCGTTGTACTGCTGCTTTCTTTCAGAAACATTCTAATATCGATCCTCGCTTTCCTGCCAATGTTCCTGAGTTGGTATGTGGTGCAGGGCTGGATGGCCATCCTTGGGTTGTCGTTCAACATGATCAACATTGTAATCTCCACGTTCATCTTCGGTATCGGCGTGGATTACAGCATTTTCGTCATGAAAGGACTGATCGAGGGGCAACGTCAGGAGGAGAGTCGTCTGTTAGAATACCATAAAGTGGCCATTTTCTTTTCGGCTTTGGTGTTGATTGTCGTGATGGGTGCGATGTTGTTCGCCAAACACCCAACCATCGTTTCCATCGGCGAATGCGCGTTGATTGGCATGATCCCCACCATCCTGATCACCTACACGTTGCAGCCGCTGTTGTTCCGCTGGCTGATGAAATGGCCGTTCATGAAGCGGAGAGTGGAAAAATAAAAATTTTACTTTTGCCGCCCTTTTCAGTCTAGCAAAAATTATTATCGAAATATGAAGAAAATACTGACCATTGTCATTGCCATGCTGGCATTTGCCGCTTCCGCCCAGAAGGTGGAGGCCCGTTTCACCGAATCCAAATTCATCAAGGCCTCCGGCAAAACCATCGAGGCAGAAGGAAATCTCAAACTGTTCTCCGCTGACAAGATGGAGCTTCGCTACACCAAGCCGGCCGGCGACTATTTCATCATCGACGGCAAGACGATGAGCACGAGTGTCAAGGGCAAGAAAACTGTTGTGGACACCGAGAAAAACGCCGCCATGCGCACCCACCGCAACACCCTGATGAACTGTGTCAACGGCAATTGGAAGCAGGCGGCCTCCGACAACAATGCCGAGACCTCCGTGGCAGAGAAGGGCGCCAACAAGGTGGTGACGTTGAGTGCGAAAAAGACGGCCCCGCGCGGCTATTCCAAGATCATCATCACCTACCGCAAGTCCGACAACCTTCCGATAGAACTGGTGTTCGAGGAATTCAACGGCATTGTGACCACCTACAAGATCTCCAACATCGTCAAGAAATAATTCCTCGGGAAATTTAACGAAATCAAAAAGAGACGCAAATTATCGCGTCTCTTTTTTTAACTCACATTCGCACCATTTTATTCGCTCAGCTCCAACCACTCTGTCTCCTTCTCTTCAATTTGAGCCTTTATCGACTCGTATGCCTTGTAGAGTTCGCCCGAGGCGATGGCCTCGGCGTTGCCTTCGGGGTTGGCAAGCCGCTCCTCTGTGTCGGCCAGAAGCCGCTGCAGCAATTCCAACTCATCCTCTAATTTGCGCAGCCGGTTCTTCTTCTTGCGGTCATCAGCCTCGCGCTGCTTCTTCTGTTCCCACAATTCTTTGTTGCTAGACGCTTTCTCGCCGGATGCGCTGGATGCGGTAACGTTCCGGCTTTGTAATTCGTTGAGCGTCTCCATCTTGCGCTGTGCGAGGAAATCATAGACGTCGCCGGTGAAAGCGTGCATCTGATGGTTCTTGAACTCATAGACCTTGGAAGTGAGCCCCTGCAGGAAGTCACGGTCGTGGGAAACGAGGATCAGGCTGCCTTCGTACTGCAACAGGGCGTTTTTGAGCACGTCCTTGGAGGGCATGTCGAGATGATTGGTCGGCTCGTCGAGGATGAGCAGGTTGAAAGGGGATAACAGCAGCTTTGCCAACGCGAGACGCGCTTTTTCACCACCGGAAAGCACTTTCACCTTCTTTTCGGTGTCTTCCGTGTCGAAGAGGAAGCTGCCGAGGATGGTGCGGATTTTGGGCCGGATGTCACCCACCGCCACATCGTCAATCGTCTCGAAAACGGTCTTTTCGGGATTGAGCAGTTGCGCTTGGTTCTGAGCGTAGTAACCCACAACCACCTGATAACCAAGCTGTAATTCACCGCTTTCAGGGGGCAGCGCACCCACGATGGCTTTCACCATGGTGGATTTGCCCTCACCGTTGCGGCCGACGAACGCCACGCGCTCGCCACGCTCAAGACGGAAATCGACACCTTTGAGTACGCCCGGCTTGGTGTCATAACCCAACGAAAGGTTCTTGCTCTCCACCACCACTAGGCCCGAGTGCGGCGCGGGCGGGAACTTGAACGATATGGAACTTTTGTCGTATTCGTCTACCTCCACACGGTCCATCTTCTCCAGCATCTTGATTCGGCTCTGTACTTGCCGAGCTTTGGTGGCCTTATAACGGAACCGCTCTATGAATCGCTCAATCTGCGCAATTTCCTTCTGTTGGTTCTCATACGCCGACTGCTGGCTTTCAATGCGTTCCAAGCGTTGTTCCACGTATTTGGAATAGCTGCACTTGTAATCCTGAATATTCCCTAAAGTGATCTCAATTGTACGGTTGGTCACTCGGTCAAGGAATGCGCGGTCGTGGGAGACGAGAATGACGCAACCGTCGTAATTGGCGAGGTAATCCTCCAACCACTGGATGGATTCGATGTCGAGATGGTTGGTGGGCTCGTCAAGAAGAATGATTTCGGGCTTTTGCAAGAGGATTTTGGCAAGGCAGACACGCATCTGCCAACCATTGCTGAACGAGGACATCGGCTGGTGGAACTCCTCGCGGAAAAATCCCATACCTGCCAACACTTTCTCGGTTTCGGCCTCTATCGTATTGCCACCGAGGTGGTTATATCTGTCATTCAAGTCGGAGAGTTGTTGGGTCAGTTGGGCATATCCTTCGGATTCGTAATCCGTGCGTTCGGCCAGTTCGTTGGAGATATACTGCATCTTGCGTTCCATAACCCGTATCTCCTCAAACGCGGAGACCGCCTCGTCCCATACGGACAGCGTGGATGTTCCGGCGAGTTCCTGCGGCAAGTACCCTACCCTATGGCCGGAGGTGATGACCATCGTGCCCGATGCCGGCTCAATGTCGCGGTGGATGATCTTCAACAACGTCGATTTCCCAGCACCGTTGTGCCCCACAAGCCCGATACGATCCTTGTCACCCGCCACAAACGAGACATCCTTGAAGAGGAAGTCTCCAGTGAAATTGACTGACAGTTTGTTGATTTGAATCATTATGTAATGGTTATGGGTTATAGGTTATTGGTTATTGAGTCAATGCCTAAATAAGGTTGACCGTTTGCCTCTTATTTGTGATTGCTCTTTTGTTAATTTTCTTTTGCATTTCAATGCGACTCTTTTGGCTGCAGA
>JAEEGJ010009585.1_pt1 | contig 25808 bp, 21 predicted proteins | sample 8958761 | NCBI WGS metagenome assembly JAEEGJ01 (sample SAMN16246546, study PRJNA631951) | gut metagenome | biome: gut microbiome; feature: rumen; material: RS-attached | host: Bos | place: Iran: Karaj | collected 2018-10 | reverse complement strand
TTTCGAGATATTTTCGGCGCGGAGGAAGCAGGAATACGCCGGTATTCCAATGACGACAAACCGAAAAGAGCCGAAATAGCGCCGTTTGAGCGGGTTCGGATAACTCTTGTTACCCTAAGGAAAGGATGCAAAATGATCAAAATAGAACACCTGACAAAATACTACGGGAAAAATCCCGCGGTAAACGATATTTCGTTCTCTGTCGGAGAGGGAGAAGTGGTCGGATTTTTAGGCCCGAACGGCGCCGGCAAGTCCACCACTATGAACATGCTTACGGGCTATTTATCCTCCACCTCCGGAAAATGCGAGATAAACGGGATAGACATACTTGAAAATCCGTCCGAGGCAAAGCGCCTGATCGGATTTCTGCCGGAACAGCCGCCGCTTTACTACGATATGACGACGAGAGAATATCTTGAGTTCATATACGACTTAAAGCGCTGCACACTGAACAAACGCGAGCATATTGACGAGATAATAAGCATAATGGGCCTGGGCGAAATGGAAAAGCGGCTCATAGGCCAGCTTTCAAAAGGCTTCAAGCAGCGCGTGGGCATAGCCGGGGCGATAGTATCAAATCCGAAGATACTGATATTCGACGAGCCGACGATAGGTCTTGATCCGCGGCAGATAATCGAGATACGCGAGCTTATACGGACGTTATCAAAAGACCACACGATAATCCTATCCACGCACATACTCCCAGAGGTCCAGGCGGTATGCGACAGGATAATCATAATAGACCGCGGCAAGCTCATAGCGGACGAGAAGACGGACAACATAAACTCGCTGGCGGACGAAAACCGCCGCTTTACGGTACAGATCTTGGCGCCCAAGGGCGAAGCGCTCGCGTTTTTACGAAAGGCGGAGGGCGCGGCAAAGGTCGAATATCTGTCTTCCGGCAAGGACGGCTCCTCGCTGTTTATGATACAGTGCAAAAAGGGCACGGACATGCGGCGCACGCTGTTCTACGCGCTTGCCGAAAAGCGCTGGCCGATACTGGAGATGAGCTCCGTCGGCGCTTCGCTTGAAGATATCTTCATAGCGCTGACAAAGTAAGGAGGGAAAAAAGATGCTTGCAATATATAAGCGTGAGATGAGGGCGTATTTCACCACCTTCATCGGGTACGTTTTCATAGCCACGTTCCTTCTCGTTTCGAGCATAATATTCGTTTTGACGACTCTCTCAATGGGCGAGAGCGCGGACGTGACCACTTACTATACGTTCATCATGCTCGCGTTCGCGATACTTATACCGCTTCTTACGATGAAGCTTTTCGCGGACGAAAAGCGACTGAGAACGGAGATACTGCTTCTGACGAGCCCCGTGACGCTGCTCGGCATAGTTATGGCAAAATTCCTTGCCGCGCTTACCGTTTTTATAGCGACTTTCGCTATATCCTGCGTGAACCTTATACCGCTTTATATGTACGGTTCCCAGAACACGGCGGTCATCTTGGGCAACATCATATCCGTGCTTTTAGTCGGCTGCGCGTTCATATCCGTGGGCGTGTTCATGTCGTGCTTAACGGAAAACCAGCTTGTCGCCGCGGTGACGACTATTGCCGCCATAGCCTTGTTCCTCGTCATAGGAATGTATTCATCTGGCATAGGCTTTGCTCCGCTCCGCGTCGTGCTTGACTTCTTATCCGTATTCAACCGCTTCACGTATTTCACATACGGCGTTGTAGACTGGTCGGCGCTGTTGTATTACGCCTCTATCTCGTTCGTGTTCCTTTTCCTTACGGTAAGGGTATATGAGCGCAGACGCTGGGCCTGATCCGGAAAGGAGGCAGTAAAATGAGCAGCAACAAAATCAACAACACGGAAAACGCGGCGAAAAAGGTTTTACTTAAACGCCGCCTCAAATACGGCGGTCTGTCCGTCGCTTTGTCCGCGGTGGTCATAGCCGTGGTCATAATAGCAAACGTGATATTCACGGCGCTTATAAGAAACAACAACCTGTACGTTGACTTAACGAATTCCGGACTTTTCACCCTCTCCGACGAGGCAAAAGGCTATTTGAAGCAGGTCAAAGCGCCCATAACAATAAAATTCGCCGTCCCTCTCGACACCATAAAATCAAGCTCGCAGCTGTTTATGGTATATCTGACCGCCACGCAGTTCAGCCGTGCGTCGACAGAAGAGGACAAAAATGACGAGATACCGGATATAACCGTTGAATATTTTGACTCGTACAAATATCCGGCGCAGTTTGAAAAATACAAACAGCTCACCTCAAGCGCGGAATGGCAGTCCACGAACGTCATAATCGAGAGCACGTACGAGGAAGCAAACGGCGAGCAGGCGGCTTTGCCGGTGGTATATTCCATAAACTCGTTCTTCACGACGTCCGACAGCAAGACGGTAGGCTTCAACGGCGAGAGAAGATTTTTGCTCGCGTTTCTGCAGCTTGCCGGAGTTGAGCAGCCCGTCGTCGTATTCACAACGGGTCACGGCGAACCGATAGGAGCGACGCCCGACGACACGAACAACCAGTACAAAGACTTTATAAATATGTTTGAAGAGCTCGGCTTCAAGGTCAAATATTCGGATCTCGCGCACGAGGATCTTGACAGCGACTGCCGTCTTATAGTCATACTCGACCCGCAGCGCGATTTCATAGGCAAGGACCTCGCCTCGCTTGAAGATACCTCGGAGCTTGACAAAGTGGCGGATTTCGTTTCGCGCCACGGCTCCATAATGGTATTTTTGGGCCCGACGGGCTACGAATATACGAACCTGAGCCACTATCTTGAAGAATGGGGCGTAAAGATACACACGACGTACACGATAGAGGACAGCGTCAACACGCTCTCGTCCGACGACAGGAGCTTTTCCGTAGTCTACACGACCGAGGGTCTTGGTGCGTCCGTACAGCAGAATTACAGAAATCTGCGTACTAAATTCCGCTACGCCGCGCCGGTGCAGATACTTTTCTCCGAGAAGAGCGAAACGTCTGCCATGAGGATAACGAGCTCGTTCCGCACGTCTTCCTCCGCAAAAGCGTACGCCTCTGATACTGACGTTCTCGTTCCGTCCGACATAGGCAAGGCGGAAGGCTTCGATCTGTTCGTCGTATCAACTAAGGTCAATTACGAAAACAACGAGGATTATACGTCATACGTGCTGAGCTGCGGCTGCCCGGAAATGCTCAAATACTGCAATTCCCAGGCTTACGCGAACAGAGGTATATTAAACGTTCTGCTCACCCGCATACCGCTGTTAAAAATACCGGTAGACATAGATTACAAGCGGCTTGAGGATTACGGCCTTACCTCCGTAACGAGCAACGCGGTAAGAGGCTGGACGATAGTTCTTGCCGTGGTGATGCCGGTCGTAACGCTCGGCATCGGCACGTTCGTGGTAGTCAGAAGAAAGAGACACTGATATGACAGATAACGATAAGTTGAACGATATAAAAGACGAGGAACTGCAGCAGGTCTCGCAGGACGAGCAGATAAACGAGACGGATTCCGAGCTTCACCGCATACTCTACGGCGGCGAATACTCCGAATACGGCGAGGATCTGGGCTCCGAGGAGGAGGAAGAGCAGCCTAAAATGAAGCTGCGCACCTTCGCCTCAAAAAACGAGACCGCGGATAATAAAAAGATAAAGACGGAAAGCAAGAAAAAGCTGACGCTCATTATCGTAATATCCGCGGTGATCGTCGCGGCGGTCGCGCTTGTGCTCGTCTTCGCACCCGGCTGGTTCAGGACCGAGGTCGAGACGCCGCCTACGCTGTACGACGGAGAAGTCTTATCCGGCAGCAAGCGCGTTATGATGTTCGAGCAGATCCCGCGCGAGCGCATACAGACGATAGAGGTGCACAACAAGTACGGCGACTATACCGCGTACTACAACGCGGAGACGGAGAGCTTCTGTTTCTTAGGACTTGAAGGCACGCCGTATAACGAGGAGCTTTTCTCACAGCTCGTCGTCGCGTCCGGTTTCCCGCTCATTTCCGACAGGTTTTTACCGACGGAGGACCGCGCGCCGCTTGAAGACTACGGCCTGGGCGAAAACGACGAGAAATCGTATTATATAATCACGACGAGACCGACGGCCGACACTCCGTCCGCGTCTTACAAGGTCTATATAGGCAAGCCGTCTCTTACGGAAAACTACTATTACTGCATGGTAGAGGGAAGAGATATAGTCTATATACTTGAGCAGTCCATAAAAACCACGCTTTTGTCCGACGTAAAATCGCTTTTAACGCCTATACTTACGTACCCGATAGAAGACAACTCATATCTGACGAACATATCGGATATAGTAATCTTAAAGAACGGCGAGCTTTTTGCAAAGATACGGTATCAGAATACCGAGGCAAACGTTCCCGGCGTTGAGATGTACGGCGTTACCGTGCCGTATATAGTCACCGCCCCCGTTGAATACGACGCGTCCACTCAGATGATGACGGCGCTGCTCGGTCAGATAGTGAATATGACGGGCACGGAGCTTTTAGAATACAACATTTACGACACGGTGCTTTTGACGGACGACGACGGAAATCCTTTGCTTGACGAGCACGGCGAGCAGGATCACGATTACGTGATGAAGCCGGAAATAGCCGAAAAATACGGCTTTGTCACACCGGCGCACGACATTTACTACTGCTACGTAACAGCCGACGGCACGCCGCTTGACAATATGGTGTCCGTTTCCGCGCTTCAGCACGGAGAGGACGGGTCTGAGTTCTACTACGTTGCGTCAATGCTGTTCAACACGATAGCGAAGATCGACGCAAGCTCGCTTTCGTTCCTTGAATGGCCGCTTATGGAATACCTTGACAAGCCGGTCTTCAGCGTAAATATAGACAAGGTCAGCCGCATTAAGATAACCGCGGCGGACAAAAACTACGATTTTGAGCTTACCGGCACGGGCGACGGTCTCGTCGCGGTGGAATCTGCAAACGGACGCACCGTTTTCAAAGGCGACGACAAAGACGTGGGAGTAAACCACGGCATACGCAATTTCAGAAAGTTCTATCAGACGATACTAAGCATCAACCGCGAGGATTTCACGGAAGAGCCGCACGAGAGCGAGAGGGCGCTTTTGCTTCAGCTTGACGTGACGTTCAGGGACGGGTCCGTGCGGACGTACAAGTTCTATTCGTACTCCGAGCGCCGCTGCTTCATGACCGTCAACGACAAGGGCGAATTCTACGTTCTGCGCTCCATGATACGCAAGCTCGTATCCGACGCGGATAAGCTGCTTTCGTATCAGACCGTAAACCCGAACGCGGACAACTGATCCGGCACGGAAAGGATAAAAAATGAAAAACATAACAAGAATTCTTTGCGGTTTACTTGCCGTCTGCGCGGCGGCGGCAGCCTTATCCGGCTGCGCGAAGCCGAAAAAACCGGCAGCCGATACAGCGGAGCCCGGGACCGTTAAGGATTACGACGTGGGCGACGCTCTTCCCGTGCTTGTTTCCGGCGATCTGCTTGACTTGAACGGCGACGGCAGTGTGAACAACAAAGACGTTGTCATAATTTTCCGCAAGCTCTCCGGCAAAGATCCCTCGTCGGACGGCAGGTACGATCTCAATCAGGACGGGGCGGTGAACAACAAAGACATCGCGTCGCTGTTCCGCCACCTTACAACTCTGCATTGACGGCACCCGGCTTTTGCTCTTGACAACAAATAAAAAAGGTGCTATAATATAAAAAAATAATTGCGGCAAACGCAACAAGAAAGGATAAACAACATGAAACACATCGCAAAGATCTTAGCTGCGGTAATGGTACTGAGCCTCATCGTTGCAGTATTCACCATCTCTCCCGCGGCTCTCGACTCAGGCGACTGGGAAGTCGTTCACCATTCCACGGGCAACCCCGCGAACGCTGTCGTAGAAACGACGCCTGAAGGAAACATCAGACTTTCTCACGAAGGCCATTATCCGTCCTCCAACGCCGGTCTGCTTTACACCAAACCGCTGAGTCTGACGGACGGCATCACCTTGAACGTTACCGTTGAAACGGACGCTACCGGCTCGGGCGACGCCTGGTTCGGTATATTCCTGATGAACAGACCCGTATACTTTGACGTAAACAACACCGATCCCGACAAGGGCGTCGGTATAGTCCTTCTCTGCCGTCCGGGCGACCAGTTCCAGTGGTTCACGGTAAGCGACGGCGGCTTCGGCCAGGCTGTAACTACCTCCGGCGCCGAATACAGCGATACCAAAGAGTACTACGGTGAAAACGTTGAGATCGAATTCAAGGTCCAGATCGTTGACGGCGAGCTTCTCGCTTTCGTTGACGGAACGTCAGACGGCTACGACTTCTCGGATCTGCTCAAATTCTTTGACAACAACGAAGCGTATATAGGCTTCTCGATGTCTCAGACAGAGCTTGAATATCAGAGCTTCGTCATCACCGGCTTAAACGGCCAGAAACCCGCTTCCGAAGGCGAAGCAATAACCGCCGCCGATACCGCAAAAGAGACCTCCGCGGAAACCGAAACGATAGACTTTGACAACGTAAGCAACTTCACCTTAATAGACTTCACGAAGCCCGAATCCATAAACGGCATCACGAGCAACGACTGCAAAGTCTCCTACGACGAAGTAGAGCAGGCTCTCAAAGTTGAAGTCACCGGCGCAGACCCGTTCTTCAACATCCCGATGAAGAAGAAAATGTACTTTGACGGCGATAAATTCTGCATCATTAAGATGGAATACAAGACCGATTACGAAGGCACCAGCGAATTCTTCTATACTACAAAAGAAGTTCCGAACATGGCATACTGCAACCTCCAGTACGATCTTGAAGCGACCGAAGGTGAGTACAAGATGCTTGACTACGATATGCAGGAATCCTCCAACTGGACCGGCGAGATAAGAAACTTCCGTGTTGACCCGGCCGCGGCAGGTGAGGAAGGCCAGGTATTCTACTACAAGAGCATAGGCTTTGAAGAGTGGGTAGAGCCCGAAACGCAGGCTCCCGAGACCAAGGAAGAAACGACCGCCGAGCCCGAGACCGAGCCCGCGACCGAGACGGAAGCCGCAACGGACGCCGCAACCGACGCGGAAACGAAGGGTACGAGCGATCCCGGCAAGACCACCGATAAGACCGGCATCCCGTTCTGGGTATGGATAATAGTCGGCGTTGTAGGCGTTGCCGCAGTTGTCGCTGTTATCGTTATAGTTTCAAAGAAGAAGAAATAATATAAAAATATGACCTGCCGGGGATCTGTTCCCGGCAGGACCGCTTTGAAAGGAGAATTATTATGGCAGAAGGCAACGAGATAGTAGAAGCCGCCGATAAAACGGTGGAAGGTTCGTCCTGGGACTGGGGCGTTATCTGGACGAATATAGCGGACAAAGTCATAAGCATTGCCGGCAGACTTCTTATCTGTGTGGTAATACTCATAATAGGACATTTTATAATCAAATTCGTGACCAAAAAGATCCTCAACTCTAAGAAAATGGCAAAGCTTGATCCGGGCGTCAGAGGATTTCTGCGTACGTTTATCAAGGTGCTGCTCAACACCATACTGATAGTATCGGTAGTCGGCATCCTGGGCATACCCATGGCGTCCGTAATAGCCGTTCTCGGCGCGGCAGGCGCGGCTATAGCGCTTGCGCTGCAGGGCACGCTCGGCAATCTGGCAAGCGGCATTATGCTGGTCGTACTGCGCCCGTTCCGTACCGGTGACTTTATAGAAGTGGGCGGAAATCTGGGTACTGTGCTTGAAATAGGCCTTTTTGCAACGACAGTCGTCACCATAGACAACCGTCACGTTATAATACCGAACAGCACGCTCACCACGTCAACGATCATAAACTATTCGTCGGAAGAGAATCGCCGTGTTGACATGACGGTGACGACAGCGTACGGCACGGATATTGAAAAGGTCAAAGAGGTCATACTCGACTACGCAAAGCGCGACAGCCTTATCTTAAACGATCCCGAGCCGTTCGTGCGTATGACGAACCTGAACGAAAGCTCGATAGAATTCACCGTGCGTATGTGGGTAAAGGGCAAGGATTACTGGGACGTAAGATTCAATCTGTCTGAGAACATATACAAAGAATTTGCCGCAAACAACATCCGCATCCCGGCAAAACAGCTTGATATACACGTAAAGAAATAACTTTATAATAAACAAACCGCTTGAAATTCAAGCGGTTTGTTTTTCTTTTGTGCGCAAATAATTAAGAATTAAGAATTCAGGGGCTATCCTTCTTAATTCTGAATTCTTAATTCTTAATTTGTTTTTCCTTTACCGCCTTTAAAAACTTCCTATCGACAAAGTTGCGTCGTCCTCGCCTTTTTTTATGGATATGACTTTTACGTCGTAGCTGTTTTTCTCATTTACCGTAACGGTCACGGTCTGGCCGGCTTTCGCGCCGAGCAGAGCTTTGCCGAACGGGGATTCCTTTGATATGTTGTTCGTAAATACGTCGTTGCGCAGAGTGGTGACTATGCGCACTTTTTTAGTCTCGTCTTTTTTGGGGATATATACTTCCACCTCGTCAAACAGACCTACTTCGTCCGCGGCGGAGTCCGTCGTTATTATCTTTGCGGTCTTTATCATGCCCTCAAGATAGCGCATACGCCGTCTGTTTTCGTTTATTTCGCGTTTTGCGGTCTTGTACTCGTCGTTCTCGGATAAGTCGCCCAGCTCTCTCGTACGCTTTACCTCGGCGCGCAGAGCCGGCATCATGGCCTCTCTTTTGGCAAGTTCCTCTTTCATTTTTTCAATATCCACTATGGTCAGCTCGTCGTGCATGGTGTCCTCCGGTATGTTTATTGTGCGACCGTGAGCTTTATAAGAAGCTCCGTATCGTCGTCCGACGCGGCGCGGCATCTGACAGCCGCCCCGCATTTTTTACATTTGTAGTTAATAATAAAGCCCTTTTTCGCGTCCGGCAAAGCGGACGCAGGCACAAGCAGGCCTCCGCACTCATTCGCCCTGTCTCCCGGGTTTATATCCACGTGAAGCGAACACAGGCATTTATTGCAGTGGTCTCTTGACGAATACGACAGCGGCGGCACGTCCGCCCCGCAGTTTTTGCAGATAAAACCACTGTCGTTTTTTGTAAATCTCTTTTGCTGCATTTTACTGTTCCGTATAGTTTATAAGCCGGCTGTCAAGCACGGCGACGTCCGAGAGTTTAAAGCTGTTTTTATACTCGTTATCGTACGTTATATCCGCGTATTTTGCGCCGTAGACCTCCGTCTTCTTCTGTGCTATGATATTCGCGTCCATATCGGAAAAGAACACGGCGTTGACCTCGTTTTCCCACAGACCTTTATCAAGCGGGTATTTTTTTATTATCATAAGCCCGTACGACGTCTCGGCAAGCTTCACCTCGCCGACCTCGGCTGTAAGCACCGCGGTCAGATATTTGGTATCGAAAAGCGAATCCGCGGTGACGAAATATCCGTCCGTATATACGCTTTTGCCGCCGTCCTCGTCATACTCTTTTGCAAGAGTATCAAAATCCTCTCCCGCCTCGCAGCGTGCGAGCAGATCCTCCGCCAGTTTTCGTTTTTCCGCTTTTTCTTCTTCCGTCAGCTCTTCGGTAACGTATCTGCCGGTGTAAATATCCATTTTCGGCTCGCCGTTATCATCTAACACGTATTTTTCGTCGTTGGTTATAAGTATATGCTTTGCTCTGTGATAGTTGTTCTGATAGTACTGCTCGCGCTCCGCGTCCGTCACGGCGTGCTCTCCGCCTTCTCCGAACAGTCTGTCGGACACGACGGAAGCCTTTGCCTCGTATTCAAAAACGCGGCGCAAAGTATTTGTATTCATGCCGTAGGTGCCTAATATCGCGTTCAGCTCCTGGCGCGAGCCGGCGGAATTCATATCGTTTTTCAAAAGCCCGTCAACCAGATCCTCTATCTGCTGCTTTACGTTCTTGTCGTTTCCGAGACCCATCTGATCGAACAGCTCCGCGCACACGAGCATTTCGCAGACAAGAGAGTCAACGTGTTCCTTCACCTGCTCCCCGAGCGTGGCGTGTCCGTCAACGGACTGATCCCAGACCGATTCGTCGTAGTTGCCGTCAACAAGCCCGTATTCCGCAAACGACATATAGAAACCGGCTTTGTAGTACGCGATCCAGTATTCGTACATACTGCGCGTTATCTCGTACTTGCCGTAGGAAGCGTATACCGGCGAGTTTGCCGTACAGGAACACAGCGGCAGGATCAGAGCGAGAATAAGTACAAATATTATGGTTTTTTTCATATCAGAAAATATACTGCCAGGAGAACGTATAAGGCAATTCCTCCATTTTGTATTTATCCGTCACCGCGCGGTCCGTCTCTATCTTGTCGCAGTACGGCTTTATATAACCGTCAAATTCTTTTTCCAGAACGAGCGTCTCAAAGTTGTAAAAGTCGCCCCCCGCCTTATTTTCTTCATTTTTCCAGGCGTAGGGGTCAAGCTCTATGCGCTGAATAACGTATATGCCGTATTTCGTGTCAAGCATGCCCGCCTCTCCGGTTTTCAGCTTCATCACCGCGGCGGATATGAGACTGCCGTATTCGTTTACGCTGCAAAGATAATGGCCGTTTTTGTAATCGTCCTTTTCAAGCTGCTCCGAATACTCTTCCACGTATTTGTTTATATCGTCGCCGGCTCTGACTTTTGATAAGATATCCATTGCGATCCCGAGCTTTTCCTCGTATCTTTCATCGGATATCTCCGTCACCTCGGCGTTGCCGTTTTCGTTATATACTATGTTTCCGGCCTCGTCACGCACGAAATCTCCGTCCATGAGATAAACGAGCCTGAAACGGTAATAGTTTTCCTGATAATACGCTTCTTTCGTCTCGTCCGATATTTTACGCTCGCCGTCCTCGCCGTACAGATGATCCTGCAGCGCGCCGACTTTCGCGTCCATTATAAGTATCGTTTTTAAATCGTCTTCCGTCAGGCCGAGGGTCTTGAATACCTCGTCGTCTTCTATATCACCGTTTACGGAGACTTTTATACCCGTTATCATATAGTCTATCGACTTGTATTCCTCGTCCGTGAGCTTTAAATGAAACGCGTCAAACAGGTAATTTGACGCAAGTCTTTTCTTTATCGCGTCCTCGGATATCTGCGTCAGTCTGTCCGCGTTTTTTACTCCGTCCGTCTCCGCCGCCCAGAACGCCGGGTCGTCGCCCTGGCCGAGAGCCGTGAGCCAGTACTGTTTATAGCACGCAAGATAATACGCGTAAATACTGCCCGGGACGGACGCGTTATCAAGCGTCATCGCCGCTTCTTTTTTCGCACAGGAAAAGACCGACGCCGAGATAAGCAGACACAGTAAACATATTAAAACTTTTTTTGCCGTGTTTTTCATGTTTTCACCTTTAAAAGCATACCGGCGCGGAAAAAATCCGCGCCGGCGGTAACGGAACGTTTGTTTTGATTTTTATTCGTCTTCCTCTGCGGCTTTTTCAAGCTCTTCGCTGTCGTCCGCAAGGTTGTCGAACGCGTCTTCAAGATCGTCTAAATCGTCCAGATCTTCAAGCGCTTCCGCTTCTTTTGCCTTTTTATGCTTCTTTATCGCCTTGACGATAAACAACGTCGCGCACGCTACTCCGATTATTGCAAATATAACTATTATAATAGCGGCAATGCTGTTTTTGCTGTTTCTCTTATCCATGATACGCACCTCCGTTTTTTTTAATGATATAATATTATATAGCTGTTTTCAATTCATTTTTTTAAACAATTTAAAAAATTTTTACATATTCCGGTATTTCAGTATATGTTCTTTTTCTTTTCGTACCGGTCCATAAAATATCTTTCAAAGTATTTTTTCAGGCGTAAAAACGGCCTTTTCGTCGTATCTATAGACCGGACCATTACGGCGCGCACGCCGGCTTTTTTGGCGCATAAAACGTCCGTGAATATCTGATCTCCGAGCAGCGCCGTCTCGGAAGGCTCGGCTTTCGTCTGTTTTATGAGTTTTTTAAGTCTGTGCGTAAAAGGCTTTCCGGCGTTACTTACGTATAGGTAACCTAAAACGGAATTGAACATGTATACGCGTTTTTCCCGGTTGTTTGATATCAAAGCTATGCGCACGCCGGACGCCTCCACCGTGTCGAGCCAGTCTTTTACCTCTTTTATCGGCACCTCTTCATCGTACGTTGCAAGCGTGTTGTCAATATCGCATATCAGACATTTTATGTTATTTTCGGCAAAGAACTCCGGCTTTATGCGGAGCACGGACGGAAAATAATCATCCGGGGTAAAATAATCAGCCAGCTTCATAAAAGATCCTTTTGAAATATTCTGATTTATTATATCATAATAGTAAAATATAAATATAAATATATTTTATATATATAGTAAAATTTAATATAAATATATTGATAAAAACGCCTATTTGTGGTATAATGCATACGTAGAAATTTTTTCAAAAATTTATATAGATATAAATGAAAGGATCTGTATGCAGACGTACGATTTTATATGGGAATCCATACTTAAAAATATGAAAGGAACGTATTCCGAGGTACGCATAAAGGCGTTTTTTCAGGATATAAAGATAGTTGAGATCGAGCCTCAGTATATGATCCTTATGACTCCTACTACGGAAACGCTTGATTTCGTCCGCGGAGAGCAGGCGGTGCTCGAGCGCTGCGTGAACGACGTTACGGGCGAGTTCAAGGTCGTTTACATATACGCGTACGACCGCGATATGCCGAATCTTGACAAGATCAGAGAAGTTATAAAAAACGATCTTGAAAATCCGGAACAGGGAAAAATGCCGTACGACATAACGGACAACCTTGAAAATCCGAAAGCGGCAGTCACGAATTCCATTCTGCCGCAGAAAAAAGCGTATACGTTTGAAAACTACGTGGTAGGCAACTCAAACCTTTTCGTATATAACGCCTGCCTCGCCGTTGCGGAAAATCCGTCGTCCATGTGGAACCCGCTTCTCATATACGGCCCCACCGGTTTGGGCAAAACGCATCTTATGTACGCGACGACGAGAAAAATATCCGAGCTGTATCCGGAAAAGAAGATAATATATATTACCGGCGAGCAGTTCGTAAACGACATGGTGGATCATTTGCGTAAAAAAGACACCAAAACGGGCTCGGGATTTGCGGCTTTCCGCGAAAAATACAGAAGCTGCGACGTGCTTTTGATAGACGACATACAGTTCATCGCCGGTAAAAACAACGTGCAGGAGGAGTTTTTCCACACGTTCAACACCCTGTACGAAAGTCAGAAGCAGATCATAATCACAAGCGACCGCCCGCTGCGCGAGATAAAACTGCTCGATGAAAGACTGCAGTACAGATTTGAAATGGGACTTACCGCGGACATCCAGCCCCCGGACTACGAGCTGCGCGCCGCGATAATCAAAAACAAAGCGGAAGCGCTGCATCTCGATCTTAGCGAATCGTCAGTCGTTTATTTAGCGGAACACTTGACTAAAAACATCCGTCAGATAGAAGGCGCGCTGACAAAGATATACGCAAAAAAGTGCCTGTACGGTTACGCCGTTACGGACGAGCTCGTTATGGAGTCGATAGCGGATCTTACGACCGTCAACGTATCCCCGAAAGATATAGTTGAAAAGATATTTACGGTAGTATCTAACAAATACGGCACGTCAAAAGACGAGATCTGCAGCAAGACTAAAAAACGTGAAGTTGCCGAGCCCCGCCACGTATGCGCATATCTCATATCTGAGCTTACGGATTATTCGCAGCGCCAGATAGGAGCTTTCTTAGGCCGCGACAGAACGACTATCATCAACTCCATTGAAGTAATAAAAAAGAGCATAATGAACGATCCGTCGTTTGAAAAGGATATAAAAGATATAATATCGGAGATAAAAGACTGATTTTCCACAAGTGTGGGTTAATTAATGCACACGTATAAAAAAATCCTCATCTGAACGTGCATATCCTGTTAAATACCGGTTGAGCGCGCGTGAGGTTAAGTTGATAAAAAAATTAGATTTTTAAATCCGGAAATTTTTACGGTATTCATCCACGTACAAAAAATTTTTATCAAACGGTTTTAGTCTTCATTTTCCACACGACAAAGCCTTTTGATATTCAAACAAAAAAGCACATTTCAACACTTTCAACACCCCCTACTACGACTACTACTATTTCTTAAGTAACGTATATAACTATGCGCCAACCGCGCAGAAAAACAAGTAAAAAACGTCCGCATAAAACAGCATGTGGATTTCATAAAGAAAGGAAGATAAAAAAATGAAAGTCATATTTGATAAGTCGGAGCTTATATCTGCAATAACGACCGCGCTGGGCGCGATCTCCTCAAGCCACGACAATCCCATACTCGAATGTATAAAAATAACGGCGGAAGCGCCTGACAAATGCCGTATAACGACGTACGACAATACAAAAGGATTTAATATAGAATTAAGTGCAAACGTTATTGAAGAAGGCGGCTGCCTTATAAACGCGCAGAGATTTTTCGGTATGGTAAAAAATATGCCGGCAGACGTTACGCTTGAATGCGGAAAAAATATGACGGCTTCCATAACGAGCGAAAGATCGGTTTACGAGATCCAGTATCAGGACGTAAAGCTTTATCCTAACATAATGGAAATAAGCGCGCGTCAGAGCTTTACTTTAAAGCAGGGTCAGTTAAAGGATGTTATAATCCAGACGATATTCGCGGTCGCGGACAATAACGACAGACTGCAGTTGAACGGAGCGTATTTTACGGTAGACAACGGATATATCCACGTCGTGGCGCTTGACGGTCTTAGATTTGCCGAAAGAATGATAAGAGACGAAAAGATAATAAAGACTAATATAGAAGTCGCGGCGGATACGGAAGTACAGTTCATAATACCTAAAAAATCGCTGTTTGAGGTGATAAAGCTGCTTGACGAGCCGGACGAGGAGATAACGGTAATCAAAGCGAGAAGGCACGTTATGTTTAAAATCAAGAACGTTACGTTCCATACGGCGCTGATAGACGGAGATTATATAGAATACAGACGTTTCATACCGAAAAACGAAACGACCAACGCTATAGTCAACACCGCCGAGCTGCGCGACAGTCTTGAAAGAGCGCTGTTCATAACCGAATATAAAGAAGCGGGAAGATTAAAAGCTCCGGTCAAACTTAATTTCTACGACGGAGTTTTGAATATCTCATCCGTTTCGTCGTCAAACAAGAGTACGGACGAGATATACGCGGACAAGACCGGCAACGATCTTGAAATAGGCTTCAACTGCAGGATGCTGCTCGACACGTTCAGAGTGCTTGACTGTGAAAAGATCTGTCTTAAACTGACAACTCCTTTGTCCGCCATGGCAATGGTGCCGGTAGATCCCTACGACGACTCGTTCTTATACTTCACGTTCCCGACAAGGATTACGGAGAACTTCTGATCGTGAAACTGCTTGAATGCGGCGTAAAAAATTTCAGAAACATAAAAGACGCAAAAATAAGCTTTACGGACGGCGTTAATCTCATAAAGGGAAACAACGCGCAGGGCAAAACGAAGGTGCTTGAGGCAGCGTATATATTCGCAAGAGGCCGCTCGTTCCGCACCAACAAAGAAGCCGAGATAATAGCGTTTGACAGCGACACCGCGGATATAGAGATATACTACGAGGACAGACAGAGCAAAAACAAAATGTCCGCGCATTACGACAGAGAAGAAAAAAGAAAACTGTATAAAAACGGTATACAGATAAATCGCGCCTCGGAGTTTATAGGAAATTTTCGCGCCGTACTGTTCACGCCGGATCATCTGTCGCTTATAAAAAGCTCCGCGTCGGATCGAAGACTGTTTTTGGATATAGCGTTATCGCAGATAAACCCGAAATATATAGTACAGCTAAAAAAGTACAATCTTCTGCTCGCGGAGCGGAACGCGCTTTTAAAAGACAGGCGCGCGGAAGAAAAAGAGACGGAAATTCTGTTTGAGACGCTTGCCGAGCAGATGGCGCCGGTCGCCGCGTCCATAACGGCTCTGCGTAAAGAATACTGCAAAAGACTTAAAAAATACGTCGCCTCGTATTTTGAGCAGATGACGGCGGGTGTTGAAAACGCGGATACAGAATATGAAAGCTGCGTAACGGACAATGACGGGGCGTTAAGCGACGAAAAACTGATAACAGAGCTGTATTTAAAGAAATTTACGGAGAATATAGCGCGCGAGATCAACTTCAAAGGCTCGCTGTACGGCCCGCAGAAGGACGATATAGATATCAAACTAAACGGCTATTCTTCAAGAAAATACTGCTCGCAGGGTCAGCAGAGAAGTCTGGCGATAGCCTTGAAATTAGCGGAAGGCGATATTTCCGCCGATATTTCGGGCGAATATCCCGTATATCTGTTAGACGACGTATCGGGCGAGCTTGACAGCAAAAGAAACACGTTTTTCATGTCGCAGCTGAAGCAAAGACAGATAATAATAACCTCCTGCAATATGAAAAACAACAAAAAGTTTGATAACGTAATAACTATGAAAAACGGAGGCGTAGTGATATGATGTATCTTCACGCCGGAGCCGACACGGTAATAATGACGAAGAAGATCGTCGCCGTGTTCGATCTGGACTACGCCTCACAAAACAAAGACACGCTTGATTTTCTGCGGTGTGCGGAAAAAGAGGGGCGGCTCATAAACGTGACGAGCGAGCTGCCTAAAGCGTTTATATTAACGGAAGACGGAAACGTATATCTGACGCAGCTTTCATCACAGACGCTGCTCGGAAGAATTTTATAAAGAAACGGAATAAGAAAATGACGGAACCTAATTTAAACGAGTACAACGAAGAACAAATACAGGTGCTTAAAGGACTGGAGGCGGTACGCGTCCGCCCCGGTATGTATATAGGCACCACGTCGACGAACGGTCTTCATCACCTTGTAAACGAAATAGTGGACAACTCCATTGACGAGGCGATGGCGGGCTTCTGCGACACCGTTGAAGTGAATATCTATAAGGACGGTTCGCTTTCCGTGCGCGACAACGGGCGCGGCATACCGGCCGGTATAAACGCGGATACGGGCAGACCCACGCTGGAGGTCGTTTTCACGGTGCTTCACGCGGGCGGCAAATTCGGCGGCGGCGGATATAAGATATCCGGCGGTCTGCACGGCGTCGGCGCATCGGTCGTTAACGCTCTGTCCGAATGGATGGAGGTGGAAAACCGCCACGGCGGCAAGCTCTCGACCGAGCGTTTCGAGCGCGGCGAGGTCGCGCGCGACTTCAAAGAAATAGGCGACTGCGGAGAAGAGCACGGTCTGTACGTCCGCTTCAAGCCGGACGCGACTATATTTGAAGACGTTGTATTCGATTATGAAAAGATACTTAAACGTATGCGCGAGCAGGCGTTTTTGAACGCGGGCATAAAAATAATAGTGACAGACCTGCGCCACGAGGAGCCTTTGTCCGAGACGCTGCACTACGAGGGCGGTCTTAAATCGTACGTAGAGTATATAAACGAAAGAAAACACTGCGATATGCTCCATGACGATATAATTTACATCAAAGGCCAGAAGGGCGATATGACAGCCGAGATCGCAATGCAGTATAACACCGCCTACGACGAGATGATAATCAGCTTTGCAAACAACATGGCGACGATAGACGGCGGCATGCACGAAACGGGCTTCAAAACGGCGTTAACAAAAGTGACGACGCAGTACGCGAAGAAAATAAAGGTGTTAAAAGACAACGACAAGGACGTGTTTGACGGTTCCGACGTCCGCTCCGGTCTTACCGCCGTTATTTCCGTAAAGCTGCCCGACGCACAGTTTGAGTCCCAGACTAAAGCAAAGCTCGGCAACTCCGAGGTAAGAACTTTCGTAAACAACATAGTATCTACAAAATTAGAAGAATTCTTTGAGGAAAATCCGGACACGGCGCGGCTTATAATTGATAAGATTTACGAGGAAAAATGCGCGTCCGAGAGGGCAAGACAGGCAAGAGACGAGAGCAGAAACAGAAAAGGCGCGCTTGAAAACTTCTCACTGCCCGGAAAATTAGCGGACTGCCACGAGCGTTCCGTGGAGCTCACGGAGTTGTTCCTTGTAGAGGGTGACTCCGCAGGAGGCTCCGCGAAAGGCGGCAGAGACAGCAGATTCCAGGCGATACTCCCGCTGCGCGGCAAGATCTTAAACGTTGAGAAGTCAAGGCTTGACAAAGTTTACGCAAACCAGTCCGTTCTGCCCATTATACAGGCGCTCGGCTGCGGAATAGGCCCGGATTTTGATATAAACAAGTTAAGATACGGCAAGATAATCATAATGGCGGATGCCGACGTGGACGGCTCGCATATAAGGATACTGCTTTTAACGTTCTTCTACCGCTTCATGCGCGGGCTAATTGAAGAAGGGCGCGTATATTCCGCAATGCCTCCGCTTTACAAGATTGTAAAAGGTAAAAATATATATTACGCCTATAACGACGATGACAGAGACAGGATAATTGCGGAAATAGGCGGTGCCGGACGCGTTGACAGATATAAAGGTTTAGGCGAAATGTCAAACAGCCAGCTCTGGGAAACGACGATGGACCCGGCGAACAGAACGATAGTGAGGATGACGATAGAGGACGCCATGCAGTGCGACGAGATATTCTCCGCGCTTATGGGCGACAAAGTCGATCCGAGACGCGAGTTCATAGAGCAGAACGCGAAGTTTGTTGAGAATATAGACGTATAATTAAGAATTCAGAATTAAGAATTAAGAATGGGGGAGTGCCCACCCTCAATTCCCCCATACCCCCCTTACCCCTCCCGTCATTCTACGAATGAGGGGGCGCGAATGACGGCGGCGGGAACAAGTCCCCGCCCTACTGAAATTTTTAAACTTAAAAGGCGGAATAACCGTGAAGAAGAATTACGACAATACGGAAAGCATTGAATTTCCGAACCAGAAAATAGTTGAAACCATAATTGAAAAGGAAGTGAGAAAATCCTTCCTTGAATACGCCATGTCCGTTATCGTGGACAGGGCTTTGCCGGACGTGCGCGACGGTCTGAAACCCGTTCACCGCCGTATCCTGTATTCTATGTATGAGAAAAATTATACGTACGACAGGCCCACGGTAAAGTCCGCGAAGGTGGTCGGCGACGTGCTCGGTTCATACCATCCGCACGGCGACAGCTCCGTATACGACGCGATGGTGCGTCTCGCCCAGCCGTTTTCGCTGCGCTATCCGCTCGTTTTCGGCCAGGGCAACTTCGGCAACGTTGACGGCGACGGCGCTGCCGCGTACCGTTATACCGAGGCGAGGCTCGAAAAGCTCTCAAACGAGATGCTTGCCGATATTGACAAAAACGTTATAGATTTTACGCCTAACTTCGACAACACGTTAAAGGAGCCGACGGTCTTGCCGTCGCGTTTTCCGAACGTTCTGGTCAACGGCTCCGTCGGTATAGCCGTCGGTATGGCGACGAACATACCGCCGCACAACATGACCGAGGTCATAGACGGCACGGTCTATCTCATAGACAACCCGGACGCGTCGGTCGACGAGCTTATGCAGTTCATAAAAGGCCCGGATTTCCCGACGTACGCGACGATACACGGTACGTCCGGCATCAAGCGCGCTTATATGACCGGCAGAGGCAAGATAAGCGTGCGCGCAAAATGCGAGATAATAGAGAACAAGCACAGGATAGAAGTCTACGAGATACCGTACCAGGTAAACAAGGCGATGCTTGTTGAAAATATTGCCGAACACGTCAAAGCAAAGCGCATAGAGGGCATTACCGCCCTGCGCGACGAGTCCGACGACAGAAAAGGCATGAGGATAGTCATTGAATACCGCCGCGACGTCAATCCGCAGGTGCTTTTGAATCAGCTTTACAGATACACGCAGCTGCAGGACACGTGCGCGATAAATATGCTCATGCTCGTAAACGGCGAGCCGAAGGTGCTCGGCTTAAAAGATATTCTGTCGTATTATATCGATTATCAGGAAGAGATAATCAGAAGAAGAACGGAATTCGAGCTTGACCGTGCAAAGAAGAGAGCGCATATATTAGAGGGCTTGAAGATAGCTATACTGAATATCGACGCGGTCATAAAGATAATCCGCGCGTCAAAATCCATACCGGACGCAAAAGAACAGCTGATGGCGGCTTTCGGGCTTGACGACGTACAGGCGCAGGCGATAGTCGAAATGCAGCTCGGCCGTCTGTCCAACCTTGAAACGATAAAGATAGAAGAAGAGCTTGACAAGCTTATCGCGCGCATAGAAGAGCTTGAAGGCATACTTGCGGACGAGAGCAAAGTTCTTGAAATAATAAAGACGGAGCTTATAGAGATAAGAGACAAATTCGGCGACGCGAGAAGAACGGCGATAGAAGAGGACGAGGACGAGATACTTGACGAAGACCTGATAGAACGCAGCACCTGCGTCATAACCATGACGCACGCCGGCTACTTCAAGAGAAGACCTTTGTCCGAATACAACGCCCAGAGACGCGGCGGCAAGGGCAACCGCGGCACCGCGACGAAGGACGAAGACTTTGTTGAGCGCGTAGTCGTATCCGGCACGCACGACCACATAATGTTTTTCACGAACACCGGTAAGGTTTTCGTTAAAAAGGCGTATAATATAACCGAAGCCGGCGCGAACGCCAAGGGCACGAACGTCGTGAACATGCTTGAGGTGGATAAAGACGAAAAGATAACGGCGTTTTTCCCGATCACGGATTTCGCGCAGGGCGGATATCTGTTCATGGTCACGAAGAACGGAACCGTGAAGAAAACTCCGTTGTCCGAGTTTGAATATCAGAGGAAGATAGGCAAACGCGCGCTCACGCTTGACGAGGGCAACGAGCTGCTGTCCGTACATCTGACGACCGGCGACGATCATATTATAGTCGCGAGCAGAAGCGGTCTGTGCGTCTGCTTTGACGAAAAGCACGTCCGCTCCATGGGAAGAACGGCGGCGGGCGTCCGCGGCATGAGACTTGCCGAGGGCGACGAGATATGCGGCTCCGCCGTTGTGGAAGAGGGCAAGATGCTTGCCACCATGACCGAAAACGGCCTCGGCAAACGCACCCCGTTTGATGAGTATTCCGTACACGGCAGAGGCGGCAAGGGCATGAAGTGCCACAACATAACCGAAAAGACCGGACTTTTGGCGGGTATTTCCGCCGTTGCCGAGGACGACGACGTGATGATGATATCAAGCGGCGGCACGGTGATACGCTTCCGCGCTGACGAGATAAGAGTCACGGGCAGATCGGCGTCCGGCGTAAGAGTCATGACGCCCAAACCCGGCGAGAGAATAGTCAACTTCACGTGCATCAAGCGTGACGAAGACGGGGAAGAAACACAGACGGAAGAAGAAAATAACGACTGATGAAAAACGTAAGAAAATATATCATAATTTCAGCGGCGCTCGCGGTCGTGATAACCGTTTTTGCCGTGCTTATGATAATGTACGACAAGGGTGTATTTGATATTTCGTTTATCAAAAGAGCGGATCCGGTAACGAGCACCGCGGAGACGGAGACAGAGCCGGAGGAAGAAACGACCGGCGAGTCCGTGACGGACACGGAGGGAACGGACACGTCAGAGGAGACGGATAGCGAAGAGACCGCCGCCCCGAGCGTGTTCGACGAGCTGCACGAGACTATCCCGGCGACGAACGGAAAAGTATATATCGCGACGGAAAAAACGTACGATAAAGATACTATGTCGCTTTACCGGCTCGATACGCTCACTCTCCCGCGCTTAAACGTCACCGGCGACAATATGACGAGGACGAGATATCTTGTGACCAGGTCCGACGTGCTCCGCAACTTTACGGTAAAGCAGGTGTCGGAAATGCGGCGCGCCGTTGACGTGTATATGGGAATGCTCGTCGTATCGGACGGTACAAGCCTGTCGTTTTATAACGGCTCCGGAATAATAATGTATAAATACACGGGCGAAGAAGAGCTTGTTTTCGCGTACGAGCGCGATAAAGAAGACAGACCTTTGTTTATATTAGGCGAGGAATACTATTATATAGACGCAAACTCCAAAACGCTCGTAAAGTCGGATTTTGACAAAAGCGAGAGCAGAGGACTGTATTACAATTATACGTCGGATTTTGCAAAGGACGCGAAAAAGGCAAAATTCTGGAATTACAAAACCGTTGAACAAAAAGACGAAGGCGCGATCGGCTCGCTGTATTTCGACCACGGCTACGTTATGGTGCGGAATATTAAGTATGAAAGAGACGACGAGGACGACGGCAAAGTAGTTGAGGATATGGAAATCATCGTTGACGAAGACGGCAGGGAATTCCCGCTGCCCGAAGGATACGCCGCCAAAGCGTATTCAGACGAGCGCATCCTCGTTGAATACAAAAACAAATACGGCTTCTACGCCGTAAAAGGTGCGTGGATAGCGGATTCGATCTACACGTACGCGACCCCGTATTACGAAGGGCTCGCCGTCGTCGGCACTATGCTGCAGCGCGGCGTCATAGACCTGGACGGCAATTTTGTGATACCGCTGTCGTATACGCACATATCCGTCTGCTCCGGCGGAATAATAGTCTGCTGGTCGGCACAGACGGGATACGAGGTTTATATCAAAACGGAGAATTAGACTGTAGGGGAGGGGTCTCCCCTCCCGAATTAAGAATTAAGAATTAAGAATTAAGAATTCGGCAGGGGTCGGCGCCCCGACGACCAGCTTGTAGGGGCGAGCATTGCTCGTCCGCTGTAGGGGAGGGGCACCCCTCCCGAATTAAGAATTCAGAATTAAGAATTAAGAATGATAAACAGGATTTCAGAGCAAGAATTACAAAAACAAAAAGAATATGCGGCAAGGGTGCGCGCGGCGGTGCAAACCGCCGCTTTTGAGCGCGGCGGCCCGTATAAATTCTGTGTCGTGACGTACGGCTGTCAGCAGAACGAGGCGGACAGCGAAAGGCTCGCCGGGATGCTTTTTGATATGGGATACGAAAAAGCGGACTCGGAAGAAGACGCGGACATTATTCTCGTCAACACCTGCGCCGTGCGCGAGCACGCGGAAAAGCGCGCGCTTTCCGTCACCGGTCAGTACAAGCACTTGAAAGAAAAAAATCCGCGCCTTATGATAGGTGTCTGCGGCTGTATGGTATCGCAGGAGCACCGGCTGGACGATATAAAATTCAGATATCCGTACGTGGATTTCGCGTTCGGCACGTCGTATCTGTGGCAGCTTCCGTCCATAATATACGACCGGATGAAAAAGAAAAAGCGTCTTTTTTTGCTTGACACGGAGGACGACGGCAACATTGCCGAAGATCTGCCCGTCCTGCGGCAGTGTTCCTACCGCGCGTGGCTTTCCGTCATGTACGGCTGCAACAATTTCTGCACGTACTGCGTAGTGCCGCACGTAAGAGGCCGCGAGCGCAGCAGATATAAAGAGGATATCATAAAAGAAGCAAAAGAGCTCGTAGCCGACGGCGTAAAGGACATAACTCTGCTCGGGCAAAACGTCAACTCCTACGGCCGCGGGCTTTATGACGATTACGGTTTTCCGGAGCTTCTGCGGGATATAAACGAAATAGACGGCGATTTTACGATACGTTTTATGACGAGCCACCCGAAGGACGCGACGAAGAAACTGATAGATACGATGGCGTGCTGCGAAAAGATAGCGCCGCAGCTGCATCTGCCGCTGCAGGCGGGGTCCGACAGAGTGCTGCAGCGTATGAACAGGCATTACACGCTTGATTCTTATAAAGAACTCGTTTCGTACGCAAGAGAAAAGATACCCGGCATAACGCTGACGTCGGATATAATGGTCGGCTTCCCCGGCGAGACGGAGGAAGACTTTGAGCAGACGCTGAAAGCGCTGACCGACATAAAATACGATATGGTCTATTCGTTTATCTATTCGCGCCGCAAAAACACGCCGGCGGCGGAGTACGAGGACCAGATACCCGAGGACGTCAAGGGCGAGCGGTTCAGACGCATGCTTGAAGTACAGAGCGATATAGGTCTGAAGATAAACGAAGGCTACATAGGAAAGACCGTGCGCGTGCTCTGCGACGGGGAGAGCAAAAACGACCCGGATACGCTGTCCGGAAGGACGGACGGAGGTAAAAACATTTGCTTTACCGGCAAGTGTCCGGCGGGCGAATACACACAGGTAAAAGTTACGGCGGCAAGACCGTTCGTACTTATGGGAGAGGAAATATGACGATACTTGAAAAAGCCGCCGAGCTCGGCGCGATGATAAGAGAAACGGAAGAAAAGAAACGCCTTGACAAAGCCACCGAAGCGTACGAAGCGGACGAGGATATGAAGGCGATGATAGAAAAGTACAGCGAGTACAGCAGGAAGACCCGCGACGAATTCAAGGACGGCAAAATGACGGAAGCCGTATACGCGCTCTGCCAGCAGCAGATAGCCGATATGTATAATATGATCATGCAAAGACCGGCTATGGTCGAATACGCCGTGGCGAAAAAGGAATTTGACGATCTTATGCAGGGCGTATACGGCGAGATAACGTATCAGATAACAGGCTCGAGACCCTGCAGCCACGATTGCAGCAGCTGCAGCGCGAAATGCGGAAATAATTAAGAATTCAGAATTAAGAATTCAGAAACAAGGAGTCGGCTTTGCCGACACCGAAACTATTCACTGTTCACTCTTACCTCTTACTTTTTCAGTGAACAGTGAAGAGTGAATAGTGAATAAGTTAAAATGGAGGACCATTTTATGACCCCGATGATGCAGCAATATATGGAGATAAAAAACCAGTACAGGGATCATATCCTTATGTACCGTCTCGGCGATTTTTACGAGATGTTTTTTGACGACGCGAAGACCGCGTCAAAGATCCTTGAGCTGACGCTCACCGGGCGTGACTGCGGAGAAGAAGAGCGCGCGCCGATGTGCGGCGTTCCGTTCCACAGCGTTGAGCCGTATATCGCAAAGCTCGTCGCAAACGGCTGCAAGGTCGCTATCTGCGAGCAGCTTGAAGATCCGGCGACGGCAAAGGGCATTGTAAAGCGCGGCATCATCCGCATAGTTACGCCGGGCACGGTCACCTCCTCCGAGATGCTTACCGAAGACAAAAACAACTACGTCTGCGCCGTGTATTCGGGCGGCGACGGCTCCGCCGTCTGCTTTGCCGACGTTTCTACCGGCTACATAGGCGCCTGCACGATAGAGGGAGACGATATACAGCGCAGAGTCATAAATGAGCTTGCGACGTTTATGCCGAAAGAGATAATAACGAGCTTTCCGTTATCAGAAAAACCTGAGCTGTCCGACTACATCAAAAACCGCATAGGCTGTATGGTGGACGAAAACGAGCCGGAGCGTTTCTGGGAGCTCTCCGCCGCCGCGTCGTGCAAAAACCAGTTCCCGGACGAGGACGTCGCGTCGCTTCCCACCGCGCTCGTCTGCGCAGTCGGCGCGGCGATAGACTACATAAAAGAGACGCAAAAGACCGATATTTCCTTTATGGACACGCTCTCGCTGTACGAGGGCGACGGCAATCTTGAAATAGACGCGTCCACGAGAAGAAATCTGGAACTGTGCGAGTCCATGCGCACGGGCGAGAAAAAAGGCTCGCTCCTCTGGGCGCTCGACTATACGAAGACCGCGGGGGGTGCCCGAACTTTACGCAAATGGGTGGAGCTTCCGCTTTACTCCGTTGCCGAAATTCAGCGCAGACAGGACGCCGTCTCCGATCTTTACGGCGATTTTATGGTGCGCGAGGAGCTGTCCGAGGCGCTGCGCGGCGTGCTTGACCTGGAGCGTTTATCGTCCAAGCTCGTTTACGAGACGGCGAACGCCCGCGATATGCGCGCGATAGCTCAGTCCGCTTCCAAGCTGCCGTATATAAAAGAACTCATCTCCGGCTGCGGA
>JAEEGJ010009581.1_pt1 | contig 25813 bp, 23 predicted proteins | sample 8958761 | NCBI WGS metagenome assembly JAEEGJ01 (sample SAMN16246546, study PRJNA631951) | gut metagenome | biome: gut microbiome; feature: rumen; material: RS-attached | host: Bos | place: Iran: Karaj | collected 2018-10 | reverse complement strand
AGACAAAAGGCCGTCCAGGATACTTTATAAATAGTTATAACGGCAACAGAGAAGATATTAATCAAAATCAATAATACGCACATTATGTCAAGGTTTTATAATATTATCAAAAACAATAAGATATCCAGCATATACTTCTTTTTGGTATTTTTATTCTTTCTGTTGTTCTACAGTGTTTCTCATCCTCCCATTATCACCACTTCCGACGACTGGCATTTCATGGCTACAACAAGAGATGCTATTCCTCTCATTACAGTCCACAACCCTTCAAGGGTGATGATTGAGGTATTTGCACCTTACGCAGGAATGGCTTCTGTCGCTATTCTTAAACCCTTTGGTGTAGACTTTGTTTCTTCTTTGGCCTATGGTACAGCGTTCCTTCTGGCTTGCTTCATCGTCATATATGTATGGAACTTCTACCGCCTTCTGAAGGACAAATTCCAACTTGACGAAATCTCTACACTCTGCATCACAACATTCTTCTTGTTATTCCATTTTCTTTCATTCAGAAGATATACAAACAACAATCCTTTCCTTTTGGGATCATACGACCTATGCTGCTATTACCACTACACAATACCAATCTTGCTAATCTCTTCGCTAGTAATGTACTGCATAAGGACCAATCTATTGGACAACATCAGCAGCAAAAGTCCATGGCGAATTGGTGTTTTTCTAGCTCTGGTCTATTTGGTCTTGTTTTCACATCTATATACAAGTATCATTTGGATTGCGTACATTTCTGTTCGTCTTCTATTCATCATTATTAAACAAAAAGGAAATATTCTAGGAATCTTAAGCCGAAATAAAATATCTGTTTTTTCCATAGTGCTGTTTGCCGTAGCACTGCTTTTTGAAGCTTTCGGTGATAATGCCCAGCAAATATCTACCGATGAAAACTATTGGAGCGAATTGCACCATACTTTGGGTTGTTATTGGTCTATCCTTCATCGAATGAACAAATGGTTCATGTGTTTTTGTTTCCTCGTCTTCATTTATTCTTTTTATGTTTATCGCAAAAATGCGCATGAAAAAGATGAAAAAAATTCTACTATAGAGTTAATCATCTTCTTTTTCGGAAACTTTATAATTATCAACCTATTCTACATCCTCATCAGCGCCAAGGCGATACCAGAGTATGTGGTTTGGCAGGATCGTCTTCTTGCCGAGGCTCTCTGGGGATTATTGGGAGTATCGTTTTGCATGGCCTATTGTTTGAAAAAAAGACCTCAAATCAAAACCATTGTTCCCTTTGTCTTTCTCTTGCTTCTAGGTGACACCAATACTACAGGCAAGACATTTAATGATGTCTATATGTATGATACTGTTGCTGAGAACACTAAAAAGTTGGAAGAGATTGCTGTGTGGGCTGATCGCAATAACTTAGACACTATTGATGTTTATATACCGTATAATGGTAAAGATGCAAATGACTTCAATTGGCCATACACAATCTACTATGGTTCTGAGATTGCCGAAAGTTTACAAAAATTCAATGTAACAAAGCGTCTCTTGAATATTCGTTTACATGCCGTAAGAGGTAGAAATACCATTTCAACAGAACTGATGCCCTATGAGAATGACTCTATCATAAAAGACTCGTTCTGGTGGGGAGAATAAACCGATTAGTAAGTCATTTATAAATCAATTTTACAAGATGAGAAACCATTCAATAGATATAATAAAATTTGTTTTTGCAGTAATTGTTGTTATCGGACATGGAGGCATTCCCGATGCACCAAAGTATTTGGTTCCCATTAGGTTTGCCATGTTCTGCTTTTTCATGATTTCTGGTTACCTTATCGAAAAACCAGATATCGCCAAAACCAATGAAAGCATAAAAAAAAGCATCATACATCTTGCTAAAACCTTTTTCTACTGTTTCCTGATATTCTTTCCTACCTATCTTTTCATTGTCTTCTATTACAAGGAAATTGTACCTTTCGACGGTTGGAACATCATTAATATTTGTGTATTCAACGAAACGCCATTTTGGATGCATTTCTGGTATCTTTCAGCCTATTTTTATCTGCTTATTTTCATGTATTTCTTTAATAAATTACCAAACAGAAATACTTTGATATATGCACTTCCCTTACTTTTGATTGTAGCCTTGCTCCTTGGTCCTTACAGCGAATTAATATTAGGCCGAAAATTCGATATGTTCATCTATCGAAATGCATGGTTCATGGGACTTCCAAGTTTCTGTATGGGAGCTATCATCAAACGAACCCAACTCCATAAAAACATCAGTTCCAACGTGTTGTTTGCCGCTCTTATTATCACAGCCCTTTTGCCTTACTTGGAATCAAGAGCCCTTCACAGTTATGTTGAAGAATTCTACTTTAGTAATATGTTATTTGCCGTTTTCCTTCTTCTTGCTGTGCTCAAACATCCGCTCACTCATCCAAATTTCCTTTCTAATTTAGGCGTTAATTACTCCATGGAGTTATATATCATACATCCACTGATTCTCTATTTTATCCGTAAATATGTATGGTTAAATTATGGGTCTCCTGGTCTCTTGACATACGTTTACATTGAACCTCTCGTTGTTATTCTTGTTACACTTTTATTACTTAAACTTTGGCACAAGGTAAGAGAGATTTGTCGGCTATAGTTTTAAGCCTACAGGAACGCCAATTTCTTGTCTACCATCATCAAATAAATTTAGAATTCGGAACATATAAACATATGGATCGAGTCCAATTCTGAATCGTAAATTGGACCAATACTATAAAAGTATACAGATTCTATTCATCAAATCAGTATGCTGCAACCGAAGAATACAGTTTTCGTAGACCAAATCAGTATGCCGCAACCGGAGAATACAGTTTTCGTAGACCAAATCTGTATGCCGCAACCGAAGAATACAGTTTTCGTAGACCAAATCTGTATGCCACAACAGAAGAATACAGTTTTCGTAGACCAAATCTGTATGCCGCAACCGGAGAATACAGTTTTCGTAGACCAAATCTGTATGCCACAACAGAAGAATACAGTTTTCGTAGACCAAATCTGTATGCCACGACCAAAGAATACAGTTTTCGCAAACCAGATCTGTATGCCACGACCAAAGAATACAGTTTTCGCAAACCAGATCTGTATGCCACGTTTTGAGATAACACTTTTGAATCAAATATGAACTCAAAGAAAAGGATTCCCTATTTTGATGTGGCGAAAGGCGTGCTTATTTGCCTCGTCATTATCTCACATATTTATTTGGAAACGCTCACTGTTGCCAAAATCCCTAATAGCACCTTCGCTTGGATGAGAAGTTGGCAATGGATACATGTTTCTTTCTTCATGCCTGCTTTCTTCATTATTACTGGACTTTGCTCAAACTTTGAGAAAGAATTCAAACCTTTCTTTATCAGCAATGTTCGCTCCATCCTTATTCCTGCCATCGTATTTGACTTGGTTTTCTTTACTATACCCAACTTATTTATGGGACAAGATCCTTGGAAATTTGTAATGGGTGGCTTTGTTATGCGAGCATTAGGTTTTGGTGGGGTTTATTGGTTCTTGCCTTGCCTTTTCCTATCAAAACTGATTTATTGGGCACTTCACAAATACACTAATATATTAACCCAATGGAGTATTCTGATAGCATTGGTTGCTCTTGGATTCATATTGCATCATTTCAAGCTTTATCCACAAAAATGGTGGTATTTAAACCAAGTTTTCGACCTAACCATATTTCTTGGAGTTGGGCTATTCCTGAAAAATAATTCCATTGACCTCAAAGTCTTTTATCACTTTGGCTCTGCAATATTCTTGATTATTATTATATTCTTTTTGATTACAAAATTGCCAATGCCGGCTATCCTTTACACATATAAAATTCAAGAGTGGTGGCAACTGCCTGTGCATTTTCTTGTTTCAATCGGAGGGACGGCTGCACTATTATGGATATGTGAAACCATCAATAGCAATACTTTCCTCGAATACCTTGGCCGAGGTACTATTGTTGTTTATGGAGTCCATCAATTGTTTCTTAAGATTATTTTAAGATTTATAGATCCTTTGATCGCAAATCAAGGTATCATAATTTCTATAATAATGTTCTTAGTTATCTTTTTCTGCACAGTTGGTTTCTGCGCCATCTCCATTAAGGCATTTAATTCAAATTTTCTTAAACCGATTATTGGGAAATAATAAAAAATGCTACTTTTCTACATCATTATCCTTCTACTCTCATTATATGGCATTTCGTTCGTAAAATCTGGTTTTAATCAGGATTATATAAGCAAGGAACAGTGCAATGCCATCAAAGGCATTTTTATTTTGATAGTCTTCACACGTCACGTATGGCCATATTTAAGTAAATTTGGCTATGATTTTACAGCTCCAGGAGATGGCATCTTCATAAACATCGACCGATGGTTGGGGCAACTCTTAGTCGTTGCTTTTCTTTTCTATTCAGGATTTGGGATAATGGAGTCGATCAAAAGAAAAGGCAGTTCATACATTGATGACATGCCAAGAAAACGCATTCTCAACACACTTCTCAACTTCGATGTGGCTGTATTGATATTTCTTGTAATTGATCTCATTCTTGGTGTCAATCTCAAACCGAATACAATCCTTCTTGCATTCACAGGCTGGACTTCGATTGGCAATAGCAATTGGTACATTTTTATTATTCTTGTTTGTTATTTTTGTACATGGATCGGGTTTAAACTTGGCAAGAACTGGATTGCATTTTTTCTTTTGGCTACTGCATATATCATTATTGGCAAAACGAAATCAAATTATGTTTGGTGGTACAATACCTTTTTTTCCTTCGCTGCTGGTCTCCTTTATTCTCAATACAAAACGCAGATCGAAAAGCTTGTTCAGCAACGTTATTGGATTATTCTTCCCATTTGCCTTTTCGCTTTCCTTGCTATTTATGCCTTTAAGTTTTCATTCTTCGGATTGAAGAATAACCTATCGTCTATACTATTCGCACTATCTATCGTTGTTGTATCAATGAAGATAAGAGTCGGAAACAAAGCTCTTATTTGGTGTGGCACGAAACTTTTTCCACTCTATATTTATCAACGTATCCCTATGATTTTCTTATCAAAATTTGATGGAGGGGCTTTCATTTCTCGACATCCATTCGCGTACGTTTGGACTTGTCTTTTAATTTCAATAGCTATAGCTATTTTGTATCGTCCCTTGTCAATCCCCCGACTAGAGAAAACACGTCATTAAAATAACTATTATCATATCAAACATAAGAGTGGGCTCTACGTTGTGTAGAGCCCACTCTTTTTGCTTTCTCTAACAAATAAAAATACTCTTCTCACGTCCAAAAAAGCTATTTCCTTTACTTTTCTGCCCAATAATTTTGTTTTTTGTTGAAAAAAAAGTAAATTTGCACCGCTTATTATGCCTATGTGCGTAGGTTGCTACAATATTGTGGCAACCTTTAGCGAAGCTATGAGTTACGATTCATTATTATGACTAAACCATTACGTGTATTGTTCTTCATCGACCGCCTTCGTTTAGGTGGAATACAGATGCTGGCTTACGATATTCTTCGAAACAACAATCCTTCGTTGATGGACATTGAGATACTCAATCTAGACGATGGACAAGAATATCCTTTGACCAAAACTTTGAAGGATATGGGCGTCACAATCCATCAGCTTAAAGGCGCATGGTTGAGGACACCCCTTGATTATCCTCACTACTTCAAATCAGTCGACCGCTTTTTCGAGCAACACCACAACTATGATGTGGTGCATATGCATTCCAGTTCGAAAAACTACTATATCCTCAAGTGTGCTGCAAAATGGGGCATTCCTGTTCGCGTTGCACATTCACATAATACAGGATTCCAATCGCGCAATCCACTCGTTATCGCTTACGGCAATCTGCTAAAAAAACCTATGCGCAAATATGCCACACACTGGGTTGGATGCTCAAAGTTGGCGTGTGAATGGCTTTTCGGCAAAGGAAGTGTCGAACGAGGCGAAGCACGCGTCATACTCAACGGTATCGATAGTTCTTTGTTTGTCTATAACGAAAGTGTGCGGAAGGAGTTGCGTCAGGAGATGGGTATCGATGACAAGTTCGTCATTGGTCATGTAGGTCGTTTTGTCAACCAAAAGAACCACACATTCCTACTCGACATCTTTGCTGAGGTCTGCAAACGCCGCGACGATGCCGTGCTTTTGCTCATCGGCATAGGAGAACTGATGGATGCCATGAAAGAAAAGGCTGCCAATCTGGGCATTGCTGACAAGGTTCGTTTTGTCGGTTTTCGCGACGACCGTAACCGTTTCATGCAAGCCATGGATTCATTCCTCTTCCCCTCGCTCTACGAGGGTCTTAGTGTCGTATTGGTTGAGGCACAAGCTTCCGGATTGCCTGTATTTGCAAGTGATAGCACAACTACCGAAACAAAATACTCTCCTTATATGAAGTTCCTTTCTTTGGAACTTCCCGCATCCGAATGGGCAAGGGTAATTCTTGATGTTGGTTGTATTGAACGCAAAGATATGACCGATATAATCAAAGGGGCAGGATTTGAAATTAGTTCAATGATCAATAATCTTTATCATCTTTACGTTTCAAAATGAAAGTGATGCACATCGGGCAGATGATTGGAGGTTTGGATGTTTACATCCGAAATTCAATTTCATGTGCAAGCGGAAAACATAAATATACCATAATTCATGGTAAGGACGATGGATGTTATCCTATCTATTGTAATGGTGAGATGGTTAAAACTTACCCAATTACCCTTCAACGTAATATTTCTTTGAAAAATGATTTAAGAGCAATATGGGATGCTGTAACTATCATAAAAAAAGAAAAACCTGATGTTATCCATTGTCATAGTGCAAAGGGCGGAATGATAGGCCGTATCGCAGGGTTTATCACAGGAACACCGACTCTATACACTGCTCATGCCTTCTCTTTTCTCAGTTCTGGAAACAAATTAGCGCGTTTCATATACAAAATGATGGAGAGATGCACACGTTTTAACGCCTATCTCCTTGCCTGCTCTGAAACTGAAAGATCTTTAGGTCTTCAGTCTATTGGGTACAACAAGAAAAAAGCACTTGTATGGCGCAATGCAGTTCCAGAGCCAATTTTAAAGGAGGAAGAAGTTTCCTTGCATATCCCTTCTCATCCATATCTTTGCTATATTGGCAGACCTTCATACCAAAAAAATCCTCTTTTCGTGGTCGACATGTTTGCAAAGGTTCATTCTGTCTTACCCGACGTTCGCTTTTATTTACTTGGTGTGGGATATCACTCTCCCGATTTGGAATCGATGCAAAAAGCCATTAGAAAATTACACCTGGAAAGTTATTTCTTCATGATGCCCTGGGTGAATCATAATGATGCAATGGCATTTGTTAAACATTCTATTTTCTATGTCTCTGTTTCTCGTTATGAAGGACTCCCTCTTTCGGTAATTGAGGCTATGGCATTGGGTAAATGCATCGTTGCTAGTGATGTTGTTGGTAATCAAGATTGTGTATGGGACAAGGTAAATGGTCGTCTTCTTAGCCTCAATGCTGATTTTTTTGCTAACGAAATATGTAAGCTTATCGGTGATCCATTAACTGTTGATAAGATGGGTAAAGAAAGCCGTCGCATTTTTGAAGAAGAGTTTCGTATCGATAAAAGAATTCATCTCCTTGAGGATATTTATCAAACAATCGGCAATAAATGATACGCATTGTCAAAACTTTAAGACAACTTCATTTAAACAAATTCTTTTATAATATTTTGTCTCCATTTTTCCATAGTCATATTGATTATACAAAAGAATCTATCGAGCAAAGTATTCATTATCTGGAAAACTTTTCAGAGAATAAAGGAAGTTCTGCCATTTGTAACAATTTAATAGACGAAAAACCCTTTTTTGACCTACAAATAATCATTCCCGCTTATAATGTAGAAGAGTATATAGAGCAATGTATTGACTCAATTTTACATCAATTAACAACATTCAAATATCTAATTTGTATTATCAATGATGGTTCAACCGATAATACACGAGAACTATTGAAAAAATATGAGTCACTTGAAAACGTTCAGATTATTGATCAAAAAAACAGAGGTTTTTCTGGAGCCAGAAATACTGGACTTGCACACATTAAGGCTAAATATATAATGTTCGTCGATTCTGATGATTATCTTGAATCGACAAACTGTATTCAGAAAATCTTGGAGTGTGCATTTCGGGAAGATGCTGATATTGTAGAAGGAGGCTATAGATTGTTTTATAAAGACATAACCCTAAAAAGACTCGTTCATAATAATACAGTTGGAACGTCTGCTTCCCTATATGGCTTCCCGTGGGGAAAAGTTTATAAAGCTAAGTTATGGCAAAATATTCATTTCCCTGAAAATTATTGGTTTGAAGACACCGTTAATTCTTTTTTGATATTTCCCAAAGCTCAAAAAAAGGCTAATATCAAAGATGTTATATACTCATATAGAAAAAATCCAAGAGGTATCAGTGTTTCTTCACACAAAAAGAATCGCAACATTGACAGTCTTTGGATTACCAAACAACTTCTTGAAGACAACCGAAAGATTCAGTCCTTAGATGAAGAACAAGCTCTTGCCTGTTTCCTTGGTCAAATTTCTGTAAATCAAAGAAGAATTGAAACCATAGAAAGAAATGATATTAATAAAGCTGTATTTGTTATAAACAAAGCTATTCTTGAAGATTTTTTTCCAAATTTCAACGTAAACAAAACCAATAAAAGAGATCAAGTTATTCTTAATTCTTTGATCAAAAACGATTACTCGGCGTTTCGACTCGCCTCTCTTCTGTTGTAATCTTCAAAATGAGCAAATACAACTATTCCATCATCATTCCCCACTACAACATCCCCGATCTCCTCATGCGCTGCTTGAAGAGCATTCCTGTGCGAGAGGATATCCAGGTGATAGTGATTGATGATTGTAGTCCCGATGCCGATCGTTATCTAAAAGACTATCCAGAACTCTCTCGTCCATATCTTGAATATTACAGCACCCATCAAGGTGGCAGTGCCGGACATGCTCGCAATGTGGGATTGGATCACGCAAAAGGAACGTGGCTCATTTTCCTCGATGCCGACGATCTGCTTACCGACGATGCCGAACAAATTCTTGATGAGACCATCAATCGTACTGAAGATATCATTTTCTACAACACAACTTGTGTGATGAGCGATAATCTCAGCAAAGCGTCTGACCGCAATTTCTACGGACAATATTTCGAAGATTTTGTATCTAATCACGATGAAATACCTTTTCGATACAGGTTCCATGCCCTATGGGGTAAAGTCATCAGAAGAGATTTGGTTATAACAAACAACATACGTTTCGATGAAACCCGTTATTCCAACGATGTCTATTTCTCTTGTGTCACTGGACACTTTGCTCAAACCATCGCTGTCGTTGACCGACCGTTTTTCATCGTAACAGAAAGGCGTGGTTCGCTTGCATCAAGTCAGTTCTCCGAAAAATGCATTTCGTTCGAAGAATGTCAGACTAGATTTGATGTTGCATTGAAAATCAATCTATTGCTCGACAAATGGAGGATTAAGGTATTCCCATTTCAATTATATGAGTACAGCGACAAGATGCGAGACAATTATCCTTGGGCTTACGCTAAGACTTTAATCAAACTTACTTTTTCCCATCCTTATAAAGCCTACAAACTAGCGCACAAGGACATTGGCTATTATTATAGAAATATTTTTCACAAAACAACATAATTAATACATTTATGAAATTTACAATCATCGGATGTGGTAATTCTGGTCTTATCCATGCCGCTAAACTATTCGAAAAGGGCCACGAAGTGGCTCTGCTTAAAACATCAAGTACAAACGGCAAGTTTTTTGACAAAATAAAATCTGCCAAAATGTATCATGTAAAAGATGATACATTACAAGGCAATGGACGAGAATTCGATGTCTATCCATCCATCATCACTCGAGATGTTCGTGAAGCTGTGAAATTTGGTGATATTATTATGGTAATGACCACCACTTTGCAGCATGAATTTGTAGCAGAATTGATATCTCCTTTTGTTCGTGATGGGCAAATCATCATTCTTGTCCCCGGCTACATGGGAAGCCTCATATTCAAAAAATACATTAAAAAGAACATTATCTACAGTGAATGGGAAACGACAGCATATAATGGGCGAATCGTTAATAACGAATATGTTCGTATTTCCTTCTATAATCCCCGCAATGCTATTTCCGTGTTGCCTATCAGCCAAACACAAAAGGTACTTGATATCCTTTCACCATGTTTTGATAATACGAAATATGCTCGCAAGCATATCCTTGAATCGGCTTTCCACAATCCTAATATGATTGTGCATCCCATTGGTATACTATTTTCTGCATCACGTATCGAATATAGTAATGGAGAGTTCTGGATGTATAGAGAGGCATTTACACCTTCAGTAGTAAATGTTATCAAAGCTTTTGATGTTGAGAAAAACAAAGTTTTAAAAGCTTTCGGATGCGATCCGCTCGATTATTTTGAGGCTGCCAAGTGGCGTAATGAGGAGAATCTCAACATTGATGCAATGACTGTATTCCGCTCTTTTGCCGACTCCAGCAACAAAGGCCCTTCATTCATCAACCACCGTTATTTGAATGAAGACGTCCCTATGGGCTTAGGTCTATTCATATCTATAGCCAAGATTGTGGGAGTAGATACATCCATACAAGAAGGAATCACAGCTCTTGCTTCTGCTTTGCTTAATAAAGACCTGAAATCAGGAGCAAGAACCATTCAGTATCTTCTTGGAAAAGAAGATGTGTCCATTGATGATATTAAAAAGGCTATCACAGAATAAAAATGGCTAAAACCTTAAAGCAGAAAGCGGCCTCCGGTATGGTATGGACAGCGTTGCAGAAATATTCAACGTTGATCATCCAATTCGTTTCTGGTATAATTTTAGCACGATTGCTAACACCTTACGATTATGGCTGTATTGGTATGCTTTCTATCTTTATGGTTCTGGCTGGAACTTTCATAGATGGAGGTTTCGGTTCTGCTCTAATTCAAAAGAAACAGCCTACCCAAACAGATTATTCCACTATTTTTTTCTGGAATATGGGAATGTCGATATTGATGTATATCATCCTATATATCGGTGCCCCTACCATTGCTCGATTCTATAATATACCACTTCTTTCCTCTGTTTTGAGAATACAAGGACTTGTCTTGATAATCAATGCCTTTAATATTATTCAAAGCAATCAACTTCGGAAAAAAATCAATTTTAAGGCTATTGCCATAGTTTCCATCACAACATCGATTATCTCACTGACTGCAACCATATGGATGGCATACAATGGTTTTGGCGTATGGTCTCTTGTAGCACAAAATCTCATTTCTTCTGTTATTACCGTTGTTTCATTTTGGTTCTATGTCAAATGGCGACCCACATGGACTTTCTCTCGACAATCGTTTAGGGAATTGTTCAGCTTTGGTTTTTATATGTTCTTGACCCATTTGATTAATAATTTCTGTCGAAAAATTCCGGGATTATTAATTGGAAAAGTCTTTTCCCCAATAACTTTAGGTTATTATTCAAAAGGTATAAGAACCGAAAATCTGGCCTCTCATGGCATTTCTTCTGTGATGACACAGGTTACCTATCCTCTTTATGCCCAAGTTCAAGACAACAAAGCTGTGTTGTCCAATATGATTCGACGTCTTACCATGACCATCTCGTATATAACTTTTCCCCTAATGGCGGCTCTAATGCTCACAGCCAGACCTCTATTTATATTATTGTACTCAGATAGATGGGTGGATAGTGTTCCATATTTTCAGGTCTTCTGTCTTGTTGGTTTATCTGATTGCTTACAATCCGTAAACACACAAACAATCGCTGCTATAGGCAGGAGCAAAATCATGCTTAAATGGACTCTTATCAAACGAACTGTAGGCTTGTCGTTTATTGTTGGCGGTTTATTTGGATTTGGTATGAAAGGATTGCTTGCCGGAATGGTAATCTACAATTGGTTCTGTTATTTTGTGAACATTGGATTGGTTTCAAAATACATTGGCTACAAATGGAAAAACCAGTTGTCTGATTTATTACCTGTAACCATTGTTGTATTTGTTTCTTCTTTAATTGCATTTATTGTTGCTCAAGTATTTCATTGTAGCTTATATGTCGATGGCCTATTGAAACTGATTATCTTTATAGCCATTTATATGTCTTGGTCCTTTATTTTCAAGCCGGAATCATTTACTTATTCATTAACAATTATACCAAACAAACTTCAATTCTGGAAACGGTTTTAAATATTTGAATGTTTGCTCTTCCTTATTATATTTCATTATTATAATCAATGATTAGTATAGTTTCCGTGGGTGATATAATGCCTGGCGGTCTGCTTAGCGACAGTTCAAGACCTTGTGCTAACAAAGAGGTTATTGAATTATTGGCATCGGGAGATATCCGTTGTGGTACACTTGAATGTGCTTTTGGCAATAAACCTACCTATGACAAAGCAAAGGTAGCAGACAGAGGTAACGTAATTTATGCCAAAGATAATGATATAAAAAGACTTAAAGAACTTCAAATCGATATCGTCAGTTTAGCTAACAATCATTTTTATGACCTTGGTGTTGAAGGTGCTATTCATACAATCGATTTACTTGATAAAAACGGAATCTTACATTGTGGAGCTGGTGCTAATCTTAAGGAAGCAGGTAAGCCTGTCGTAATGGAATTTGGAAATAAAAAAGTTGCTTTTCTTGCCTTTTGCGACACTAATTACAACAATGTCTATTATTGTACGTATGCTACGGAAAACTCTCCTGGTATCAATCCTATGAATGAGGAGTACGTTATTGATGAAATAATGAGATATGCTAATTTATACGATTATGTGGTTGTGTTAGCCCATTGGGGGACTGAAAACACGTTCTTTCCCAATATCTCTTCCTACAAGATGGCCAATAAAATGCTTAAAGCTGGAGCTTGTTTGGTATTAGGTAGCCATCCTCATCGCGTGCAACCTGTGCTGAATGTAAGAAATGGGAGTGTTGTTTTTAGTATGGGCAATTTCTTATTCCCTGAAAGATTAATTGCTCCTCCCAAAGTGACCTATTATCCCGAGGGACCAATTGATTATTCCTCTTTGCCTGTAACAAATAAATACCCTATTGTACATACCATCACTTTGAAGACTTTGCCCTATTTAGCTCGTGTGGGAATGATTGTTAATACATGTATTAATGGTTCTACAATCATATCTTCTTACCGCTATACATTTTTGGATAATGAGAATTATCTTCAATTGTTAGATGAACAAAGATCAAACGATTTGAATGGAAAGTTGAGAAACCTAGAGTTGCCCTTAAAATATAATTATTATAGTTTTTACAAAATTTATAAAAAGGGATTCCGTTCCGTCAAAAACAAACTCAAAAAAATTAAATCTAAATTAAAATGAACATCAAGGAATTTATTAAAAATATACCCATAGTTCAACATGCTATTGAACAAAAAAAGTATAATCGCAAATTAGACCTACGTTCTCTTTCTGTAGAAGAACGAGTAGAAAGGGTCATGAAAAGATATGAGACAAGAATGGGATATAGGATGGATATGAATCACCCTAAGACATATACTGAAAAAATTCAATGGTATAAAATATTTTATACAGGAGATGGTCATTTGGATCGAATTGTAGATAAATATTTGATGAAAGAATATGTAAAAGAGAAAATAGGTGATGGTTACACTGTGCCACTAATCGGTGTCTGGTCGGATATTGAAAGTCTTGAAAAAGATTGGAATAATTTGCCAGAAGAGTTCTGCCTTAAATCAACAGTACAATGTGAAGGAAAGTTTATTGATTTTATTCATAACAAATCTAAAGTTGATTTTAAAACGAAGAAAAAGGAATGGGCAAAATGGCTACTTCCAAAAAATACTCTTATTAATGGCTATGTAACAGCTTATCATAACTGTGTTCCAAGAATCATTGCCGAGCAATACTTGGAAAATATCAAGAATCAATTATTCGATTATAAGGTCTTTTGCTTTGATGGTCAACCTTTTTGTTTTGAATCTGCTATGGAGAGATTCGAAGGCGGGATACCAACATTCACTTTCTACGATTTAAACTGGAATAAAATGGATGTTACATCTGGGAATCATCCTAATGGAGATGTTCCAAAGCCAAAGCATTTGTCTGAGATGTTGAGATTGTCAAAAATTCTCTCTGCTGGTTTTCCACATTTAAGAGTAGATTTCTTCGATACAGATGATAAACTTTATGTTGCTGAATTAACTCTTTATACAGCAGGTGGATATTCTATTTATAATCCGCAGAGTTTTAATGAAAAAATGGGCGAATTATTCAAGTGTTTTTAAATTAACATAATTCCTATGAGAAAAATAATCAATAAAATCATCAAGAGAATTAAAGAAAAATATCGCAAGCCTCGTTACAAATGGCCTATCAATCTTCTGGTTGAAGCTGATTTAAGAGCGTTCCGAAGAAAACATGGTTATGAAATGAACATTAATGCCCCTGTTTCTTTTACAGAGAAAATACAATGGTATAAACTTTTTTACGATGGTTGTGGAAACATGCATGAAATAGTAGACAAATATCATTTCAAACAATACATTGAAAAAAAAATTGGAAAAGGTTATACAATTCCTTTATTAGGCTATTGGACAAACATCCAAGACTTAAAAAAAGATTGGCATAAACTACCTGAGGTTTTTTGTTTAAAATCTACTATATCATCTGAAGGAAACAATATTAAAATTATACATAATAAATCAAACATTAATTTCTCAGATTTAGCAAAAGAAATCAAATCTTGGTTGAATCCCAAAAACACTATGTTAGATTCATATTGTCGAGCCTATTATAAAACTAAACCAGGTATTTTGGCTGAAGAATACATGGAAAATGTAAAAAATCAATTGTATGATTTTAAGGTTTTTTGTTTTGATGGCCAACCATATTGTATTTATGCTGCTATAGAACATTTTGACAAAAAAGATTATCCAATTGTATTTTACGACTTGAACTGGAATAAATTAGACGTAAAATACGGAATACATCAAACAGGCAATGTTCCATGCCCTTCACATTTAAAAGAAATGATTGATATTGCAAAACAATTATCTGTCGGCTTTCCTTTTGTAAGAGTAGACTTTTTTGACACAGATAAAAAACTGCTTCTTGCAGAAATGACTTTTTATCCAGGAGGTGGACTATCCCCATATTATCCCAAATCTTTTGATGAAAAAATGGGTAGTTTTTTTAATTTACCTACTGATAAAGCTTAAATTCCAACTTGACAATGAATAATAAAGAAAGATCGGTGGTAAAGTTGTTTTTCGCTGGCGATTTCTGTTCTAAACCTTCAGCATCAATAATTACAGTTTCGAGCGACTTGAAAGAACTCATTCTTTCTTGTGACTTTAAAGTAGTAAATTTCGAGGTGCCACTAAAACCTGAAAATGTTCACTTGCCTGCTCAAAGGAGAGAACGTTTTTTCCAGCATGATGATACACCGGACTTTCTTCGAGAATTAGGATTCAATCTATTTCAATTAGCCAACAATCATACTTTTGATTGGGGAGAAGATGGTTTTAAGAAAACAAAAGCCGTCTTGGGTGATGCATCTTTTGGAGCTGGATCATACGAAGAAGCATACAAAATAAAAATAGTCGAAAAAAATGGCCTCAAAATAGGTTTCATGTCTCTCTCTTTTGCGGCCTATACGGGAGTTTTCGACGATGTTACAAATCATGAAGGTTTGGGTTGTGCCTATATCAATGATCTTCGTGTAAATCATGATATCATCAGAGCGAAAAAAAAAGTAGATTATTTATTTGTACTACCACATGATGGAATTGAGTATATAGACATTCCTATGCCAGAAACTATTGCTCGCTATCGTGATTTTATTGACTATGGAGCCGATGGTGTAATAGGTACTCATCCACATTGTCCACAAGGTTGGGAAGTGTATAAAGATAAGCCGATTTTCTATAGTCTTGGCAATTTTCTCTTTAACAGCAAGGAAGGTTATGATTATCGTGCCTGGAATCGACCACATTGGTACGAAGGTCTTTGTGTAATAATGAATCTGTCAAAAGATAATCTTTCTTGGGAAATTATTAATACAAGAAATATTAATAATGTTGAAATTGCAATAGATAATAATGAAGGACGTATAGTCCATAATAATTTACTATGCAGTTATTTGAATGATAAAGAATTATATAATAACTGTTTATTAACTATATCAAAAGACCATTCAAACAATGATATTCGTAGAATTAAAAGAATGTTTATTCCTACGAATACCAAAGATGCCTTTAAGGCAGTGTGGGCTAGTCTTCGGGGTGCAAAACCTCAATCGAAAGAAGAGTTGCGTTATCTATTAAAAAATGATTTAAAAAGAAGTCGTTTAGCACGAACTATTTTTTAATCAATAATTATGTGAATATTTAAAACATGTAATAATTATGTCAAAAATTTTAGATAAACTTTTTTCAGTTGCAAGTAAATTACAAAATAAATATAATTATAATAAGCATTATTTTCATGCAAAACAAAAGATTTCAAAAAGTTTATTAAATTGCAAAAATAAAAGATATCTTTCAGCCTCTCAAAAAGAAGAAATTAGGTCATTTTATAAGCGACTTACTGGTAAGAATGTTTCTTTATTATATCATGAGTATTTTTTGTCTCGTACTGGTAACTATTCAAAAGAATATATGCCCATAGATTTATTCGAAGCAGATATTATTGGTCGTGCTAACCGATGGGACTATTATATTGGTTCTTTTCGAGATAAAAACTTTGACGAAATCTATTTACCCCATATTAAACATCCTCATACATATTTGAAGAATATAAATGGTTATTACTACTATGAAGGAAATCCAGTTAGTAAAGAAGAGGCAATAACATTATGTAATAATTTAAAAAATATTATCATCAAACCCTCTCTCTTGTCAAAAGGTGTGGGTGTAAAAAAAATTAGTGTTACGAATGGTATAATTGATAATGATGGACAAACTATTGAGGAACTTTTTAATGCATACAAAAAAGATTATATCATCCAAGAAGCAATAATGCAGCATGATAAGCTCAGTGTCTTGAATCCAACTTCGGTAAATACGATGAGGATTATGACTTATCGTTCTGGTATGGAAGTATTAGTAGTTTATTCTGTAATTCGAATAGGAAGAATAGGACAAGTAATTGATAACCAAAGTGCTGGCGGAATAAGTACTATTATCAATGAGGATGGAACTTTAGGAAAGTATGCTTTTGGTGTTGCCGGTGATGACATGATTGAAAAAACGGATACTGGAATTGTACTTGAAGGATATCAAATACCTTATTTTAAAAAAGCACTTGATATCGTAAAGCAATCTCATTATGATCTACCTTTCTTTGACATTGTGGGATGGGATATTTCGATTAATCAAGAAGGAGATCCTGTATTGGTTGAATGGAATGGAAATCCGGGGCCTAGTCAAACAGCTTGTGGAACAGGATTAGGTAAATATACAGAGAGAATTATTAAAGAAGTTTGGCCTCGTGTGAATAGTAGATTTTATGTATAAGGTAACTTCATTTGTTTATTCATTTCTAAAAAAATGAATATGATTCTTGTTTTATTAACAGATATAATAAAAAATGTATTATAAAATAAAAAACAAGCTCGGAAAAATAGTTTTTAAGATTTGGAAATGGATTGCTCCCACAATGTCCGAACGTTATCAGCACTTCGACACTCGAATGTTTCTGAAAAACGAGATGTGCAAAGACTTTGAGTGGAAGAAATATGTAGGAAAGATCAATCCATATTTCAAACAATGGGGCTTCAAAGTATCACAACTTGACGCTGAGTATTACAGCCGTGTATCAGGAATCAAAGCCGATTACTACGTTACCCGTTCTATGGCAGTACATTACATTTACCCATATCTTGATCGATACGATTTCGTTCCGGCTTACATGGATAAAAACATGCAAAAGCGATTACTTGGTTTACCCGATGATGAAATCCAAGTTCTTATGCCAGAAGAGGTAATATACAATTCCAATGGAGTGTTCTTTAATGGTATAGGACAAGAGCTTACAAGAGAAGCAGCACTCGATACTCTTCTAGCTTACAAACAAAATACCATATTAAAGCCTTCTGTAGAGTCCTATGGAGGTCATGGAGTACAGATGGTATCGGGAGAAAACAACCGTCAAGAATATGAATCTTTATTTGAGAAATACAGCCGTGATTACACATTTCAAAAGGTGGTGACTCAACATCCTATAATGGCTCAATTCAATCCTTCATCTGTAAATACAGTACGTGTTGTAACTTACCGCAATTTCTCTGGTAAGCGCAAGGTGCTTTACGCCTGTATGCGTTTTGGAGGTGAAGGATCAGTAATGGACAACGTTTGTTCTGGAGGAGGTTATACAGGAGTTAATATAGATACCGGTATTCTCACCGATAGAAAACGTTATTCTTATTTTATAATGGATGCACCTGTGCTACCTAATAGTATTCCTTCTAGTGTACCATGTTGGGATAAGATTAAAACTTCGGCTTTGGCTCTACACGGAAGAATTCCTCAATTAGGCATTGTGGGTTGGGACTTTACTCTTACACCCGACGAAACTCCATTACTCATAGAATTCAATCCACGCCCAGGTGTAGGCTTGCAGCAAGCTGTTGGCCCTATGTTCAGCCGAGAAGATCTGGATGAAATAATGTGCCATGTCTCGAAAATGAATGCTTATTATCGTCCACTTGGCTTTGTAACTTTTCAGGATAGACCAGATTTAAGGACAGTGCATTTGAAGTTTGGAGAGAGTTAAACTATTGTAGAAGGTGTTTTTCCTATACATATTTAAATATGTGTGAATCAATTCAAATAATAGAGAAGCCAGATTGGATATCTTGGGATGAAATACATAACGTACTATGGAATGCCCATGCTGAAAATCGCAAAAAAGGTGTTGTTATGCGATTTCCATCTCTGCCAGGTGATGAGATTCGTAAGTTTATAGAGGGAAGAGGAAAGTTGTTTTGTGCCATTGCTGATGGAAAAGTTGTGGGTACAGGTGCAATTGTTATTAAAAAAGTCTGGCTTTGGTTTACAAAATATCCAGAAGAGTTCTGTTATCTATATTTTGCTTCTGTATTGCCCGAATACATGGGAAAAGGCATATATAAACAAATTAATGTTCATAGAGAACAAGTTTGCAGAGAAATGGGTATTAACCGTTTGATATTTGATACTCACGAAAAGAATACACATATTCAAAATGTGTTGAAAAAGAACGGTTTCAAACCTGTTGACTATAAGTTCTATCTTGATCATTACAATATTGTCATGATAAAATGGCTTGATGGTTGCCCTTATAGCGAACACCGTTTGAAATATGAATTTTTCAAGCGAAAACTAAAAGTAAAAACAAAAAGAGTACTCTATAAAATCTTTAATATAGAAAAAAAATGAAACAAAAAGTTGTTATTATAGGATATGGTTTTTCTACACGTTTATGTCTTGCCCAAATATTGGGAGAATTAGGCTATGAGGTAAGCCTTATTGTTTTAGAATTGGTGAATTCGAAACCTATAGATTGTTATAGCAAGTATGTTAAAAACTACTACTATATACAGGGTGATGACGAAGAAAAAGTATTACATATTTTATTAGATAAATGTAAAGACGACAAACAAAAGGTCATTTTGATTCCTATTAATGACTTTAGTGCATCTGTTTTAGATAACAATCTAAAACTTTTAGAACAGTATTTTCTATTTCAAAACATACATCATAAACAAGGTGCTGTTGTCGAATGGATGAACAAAGAGAAACAAAAGAAATTAGCTAAACATTTTGATTTGAATGTAGTTAATTCTATTAATATTGAAATTAAAAATAGAACTTATCAGATACCATCTAATGTTAATTATCCTTGTTTTACTAAAACAAGAGCTTTTACATCAGGATATAAAAAGACTTTACACCGTTGTGATAACGAACAGCAACTGCGTGAAGTTTTGGACGATTTGTGTGAAAGACACGAAAATCTTATTCTTATGGTTGAAGACTATAAGAAAATCGAGAGTGAATATTCCGTTGTCGGTATGAGTAATGGAAAAGAAGTTATTATACCAGCGGTAATCGAAATAAAGTCTATGGCTAAAGGTTCTGATAGTGGAATCGCTCTCAATGGAAAAATCGTTACTTGTAATGGATATGAGAATCTAATCTCTTCTTTCGAAAAATTTATTCGTGAAATCGGATTCGTCGGAATGTTTGACATTGATTTCTATCTTAGCGAAGGTAAATATTTCTTTGGAGAACTAAATCTACGTATAGGTGGATCTGGATTTGCCATAATAAAAAAAGGTGTTAACCTTCCGGAAATGCATATTAGGTCTTTATTGAATAAATCAATAGATGATATGAGGAAGGAAATAACCGGTCCTGCCATTTACTCAAATGAAAGAATATGTATTGAAAACTGGTTTGAAGGTCACCTTACAAATAGCGAATATTTCTCAATTATCAGATCTTCTGATGTCAATACTATTAGCAACAAGCATGACAAAATTCCAGAACTTATTTTTTGGCTTAAAACTTTTAAGAAGTGTATAATATTACCCTTTAGAAATCGAAAAAGAAATAATAAAACTTTACAATATTGATAATTAAGTATCTAATATAAGTATTGCTAATATATAAACATGAGATTAAAACCGTATAAAACTATTTACCAATAGAAACTATTTCGACGAAATATAATGAAATCCTTTGATTCTTTAGAACATACTCAAGCTACACTTAATAATCTAATAAAAAAGATTATTGCTACTTGTTATCTTTTAAAGAAATCTCAAAAAATAAGAAAAATACGTAAGAAAGATAAGATTAAAGTACTCTTTGTTTTAACAGAACTTGGACCCTGGAAGACCGAGATACTTTATCTTGCTATGCTACAGCATCCACGCTTTGAACCAGTTTTGGGGGTTACTACTTCTCCTGAAGATGCTTCATTTAGAAAACCTCTGGAAGATTATTTAAACAAAAAAAAATACGAATGGAAAAATATTTACGGTCGAACTATTAGTGAAGAGATTCAACCCGATATTATCTTTTATCAAAAGCCTTATTATTCTGCATATAACGAAGATATTCGTTATGACCGACATTGGAATGCGCTATTCTGCTATGTATATTATGCCTTTAATTCAGTAGAACTAGACTTTGCCACTAACGTAGGTTTATATAATTTTGCATGGCAAATATACTACGAAAATGAGATGTCGGCTCAATGTCGTCGACCATTAATGAAGAATAAAGGTAAAAATATAGTTGTTACGGGAATGCCTATCCAGGATATGCTATTAAAACCAAAATCAGATTTTGATGATCCTTGGAAACAATTAGGCCAACTTAAAAGAATTATTTATGCCCCACATCATACAATTGGTGATATTCATTTCGATGGCATAGAATTCTCTACTTTCTTAAGTAATGCAGATGCCATGCTTGAATTTGCTATGAAATACAAAAACAAGGTTCAATGGGCATTTAAGCCTCATCCTCTTTTGTATAAAAATCTTGTTACTGTGTGGGGAGAAGAGCGCACAAATCATTATTATCAACAATGGGCATCTTTACCTAATACTCAATTGGAATTGGGCAGATATGAAGCTCTGTTTAAATATTCTGATGCAATGATTCACGATTGTGCTTCATTTACTATAGAATATCATTATACACTTAATCCTGTCCTTTATCTTATTAAAGATGAACATCATGCAGATTGCTTAAATACATTTGCCACAAAAGCTTTTGATCTACATTATAAAGCTTCTAATAAAATTGAAATAGAAAAATTCATACAAAATGTGATTGAAGACAAAGATCCTATGCGTATGAAAAGAGAACAATTCTATAACGAATGTTTACTTCCTCCCAATGGAAAAACTGCTTGTCAAAATATAATTAATGCTATATTGGGTGAAGAAGAATACAAATACTCATAATCATTATTTATGAATAATATAAAGGTATCTGTTATTGTTCCTCTATATAATGCTGAAAAGTTTGCTAAAAGATGCATTGAGTCTGTTTTGATACAGACTTTCAAGAATTATGAACTCATTCTTGTCGATGACGGAAGCAAAGACAAAACAGGTGAAATATGCGACCAGTATGCAGAAAAAGACTCTCGTATCAAAGTCATTCACAAAAAAAATGGAGGTGTAAGTTCTGCTCGCAATAAAGGTCTTGAAATGGCTGAAGGAGAATGGGTGACATTTCTTGATGCCGATGATTGGATTGAACCAAATTTTCTAAAAATTCTTGAATATTGCTCTGACAATTCCATTGACTGGATTTTTGCACATTGGAGAACCGTATGGGATAATGGGCTTCCTAGCGAAATTAATAACAATATAAAAGAATCAGAATTCAAGAATTGGGATGATATTAAGGGTATTTGGAATGAAATAGCAAACATAGATATTTGTAGATGCCCTTGGGGAAAATTTTTTAGAAATTCTGTTATAGAAACAAATAAACTAAGATTCGACACATCGCTAACATATGGTGAGGACACTGTATTCAATTATCAATTTCTTACAAAAACAAAAGGCATTAAATTCTGCAATTTAGAAGATGCTCAATATATTTTCCATCAGACATTAGGAACAATCGCTGTCATAAAATATAAATGTACACCAGAAGGAATCACAACCATTAGAAATAAGATATTCGAAATATTCTATAAAAATAATATGCAGAATATCAAGTTCGAACGATTGTTCTTCTTTGGTTTTACCATGATGGAACATTGTTTTTTGGGTAAATCTGATGCAAAGATTCGTAAAGATTATTATAAAGGAGAAATACAAGAGAAACTTGAAAGCAGATGTCTCTCTACGATAAATTTCTATGATAGAGTAATGTATTATATCTTCAAGTTTATACCTCATTTCTTTACTTATCCACTGGCAAAAATATATCTAAAATATAGATAATTATCTTTTAGATTTTTGAAAAATAAAAAGTTATCCATATAATGAAACACTTCGATTATCTTATAGTAGGTTCCGGTCTATTTGGAGCTACATTTGCTTATTGTGCTACAAAAGCTGGAAAAAAATGCCTTGTCATTGATAAACGTAGTCACTTAGGAGGCAATGTGTACTGTGAAAACATTGAAGGAATCAACGTCCATAAGTATGGTGCACACATATTCCATACATCTAACAAGCAAGTATGGGATTTTGTAAACTCCATTGTCGAGTTCAATCGATATACCAATAGTCCTGTCGCAAATTATAAAGGTAAACTTTATAATCTGCCTTTTAATATGAACACCTTCTATCAGATGTGGGGTGTCACTACTCCTGATGAAGCAGTAGCAAAACTAGAAGAACAGAAAGCTGATGCTATAGCTGCCTTGAATGGTCGTGAACCTCAGAATCTCGAGGAACAAGCTCTTACATTGGTTGGTAAGGACATATTCGAAAAACTTATCAAGGAATATACCGAAAAACAATGGGGACGAGAATGCAAAGACCTTCCAGCATTCATCATCAAGCGTCTACCTGTTCGTTTAATTTTTGACAATAATTATTTCAATGACAAATATCAAGGAATACCTACCGGAGGATACAATAAACTCATCGAAGGGCTCTTGAATGGTATTGAATGTAAAACGAATTGTGACTTCTTTATCGAGTATAAAGATTCATGGAGAAGCATTGCGGATCATTTGGTATATACTGGTCCTATTGATGAATATTTCGACTATCGATTAGGAAAACTCGATTGGCGTACTGTTTCTTTCAAGACACGCATTGAAGATACTCCCAATTATCAAGGAAATGCTGTAGTTAACTATACTTCCCACGACCAACCATTTACTCGTATAATTGAACACAAGCATTTCGAAATGTTTGGTATATCTGTATATGAGTGTCTAAAAACAGTAATAAGTGAAGAATATTCCACCGAATATAAAGAAGGAATGGAACCCTATTATCCTGTAAATAATGAACGTAATAATACTTTAGCAGAAGATTATCGTAAATTAGCTATTCTTGAAAAGGATGTACTATTTGGTGGAAGACTGGGGCAATATAAGTATTTTGATATGGCACCCATCATTGAACAAATATTGAATTTTAAGACTTTTTGAATATGAAGTTGCTGACTTTGGCAATAGCTTCCTACAATATGGAGGCTTTTCTCGACCAATGCCTTGAATCTGTTACTAGTTTTGACATTCCAGACTCTCTAGAAGTATTAGTGGTTAATGATGGAAGTAATGATAGAACTTCTAATATTGCCCATGTTTATCAAAAACTTCGTCCAGATATAGTTAAGGTTATTGATAAAAAAAATGGTCATTATGGTTCATGCATTAATGAAGCTTTAAAAAATGCTACTGGTAAGTATTTTCGTCCTCTCGATGCTGACGATTGGGTGAATACCAACAATTTAATACAATTAATAAATAAATTATCTACATGTACAGCCGATCTTGTAATCACTGAAATATGTGTTTATAAGATTAATGGTAAGGAAAATCTTACTATTCCTAAAATAATTGAGACAGAGTTATTATATGATGCCAAATCTTTTGATGTAGAGAAAAATAAATGTACCTCACTGTTTGCTATGCATGGTATGACCTATCGTACGCAGCTTCTCAAAAATATAGAATTACATCTTCATACTGGCATCCATTATACCGATACAGAATATATCTTACTTCCTTTGGATCATATTGATAATTTGATTTTCTACAAATTAAATGTATATCAATACAATATGAGACGAGAAGGTCAATCTATTCAAAAATCTATTCAACATCAGGCCATTGACTCTTTCTATATTTTATCATACGATTTAATTAAAAATTATAAGAATAGAGCTTCCTCCAATAATACTATAGTTCGTTCCAATCAACGTTGTATACTTCGAAGGGTTTTCTTTTATTTCTATGTATCCGCTTTGATATTTGGAGATTTTTCAAGTACTCATCTTCAGGAAGAAATGAAAAATATCGAAAAACTCATAGACGACAATGAGGAAATCAAATATGATGCATATAGTTTTTCTTACAAAGGTATTCCTTTTGTCAAAATATGGTACAAATATCATATCAGGATTTTTGACTATCTTCCTTTCTTGAAATAAATAAGAATGTTCATATTACTGATTCCCATAATAATAATCTCATTTATACTTCTTAGTATACTATTTTTTATAAGGCGCTCGCTAATAGCTGGCGCCATTTTTTTATTTGCTGCCATAATTCTAAATTATTATACTCAAACTTTTCCCGTTCATCCTTCCTATTTCTTCAATACTCCCCAGAAGAAAGATAATAACATCAGAATTCTATCTTATAATATCAAGTACAATGGTGAATACCTGCATAACAATAAGGATAGTCTCTCTGCTCTAATTTCATTTATTAAGCAACAGAATGCAGATATATTGGTGCTTCCAGAATCAAGGATCAACAGTACCAATAAAAAATTACGAAAAAAGTTGGACAAAATATATCCTTATAATCTTGGTTCAGTTTATAACGGTAACGAATTATATCTTGAAACCTATGTTTTCAGTCGCTATCCCATCAGTAATGTGAAACAATATGGTGATTACTATATATATGAAGCTGATATCACTTTATCTGATAATTTTACAATGAAACTGATAGCCTGTCATCTCGAAAGTAATCAGTCGAACAGCAGTTTGAGGAATGGTGAAGGTTTTATAAAAAATATCAAA
>JAEEGJ010009577.1_pt1 | contig 25819 bp, 23 predicted proteins | sample 8958761 | NCBI WGS metagenome assembly JAEEGJ01 (sample SAMN16246546, study PRJNA631951) | gut metagenome | biome: gut microbiome; feature: rumen; material: RS-attached | host: Bos | place: Iran: Karaj | collected 2018-10 | reverse complement strand
AGATGGAGCGCAAGGCCCTCGAGTGCAAGCCCAAGCTCATCATCGGCGGTGCATCGGCCTACTCCCGCGAGTGGGATTACGAGCGCATGAGAGCCATCGCCGACAAAGTGGGCGCCATCCTCTGGATTGACATGGCCCACACCGCCGGCCTCATTGCCGCCGGTCTCCTGAAGAACCCCGTCAAATACGCGCACATCGTCACTTCCACCACCCACAAGACGCTCCGCGGTCCCCGCGGCGGCATCATCCTCATGGGCAAGGACTTCGACAACCCCTGGGGTCTCACCACGCCCAAGGGAGAGATCAAGAAGATGAGCGCCATCCTCAATTCCAGCGTCTTCCCCGGCGTACAGGGCGGTCCGCTGGAGCACGTGATCGCCGCCAAGGCCGTAGCCTTCTACGAGGCAGCCCAGCCCGAGTACAAACAGTACCAGAAGCAGGTGATGTCCAACGCCAAGGCCATGTGCATGGAATTCATTGACAAGGGCTACAAGATCATCTCTGACGGCACCGACAACCACCTCATGCTCATCGACCTGCGCGCCAAGTTCCCGGATCTGACCGGCCGCCTCGCAGAGAAAGAGCTGGTGAAGGCCGATATCACCGTGAACAAGAACATGGTTCCCTTCGACACCCGCAGCGCCTTCGCCACCAGCGGTCTTCGTGTAGGCACGCCCGCCATCACGTCCCGCGGCTTCGAGGAGAAGGACATGGTGCAGATTGTGGAACTCATTGACACCGTGCTCTCATCGGCCAACGCCAATGCCGAGGCCCTCGGCGCCAAGGAGCCCACGGCTGAGCAGAAAGCCCAGATTGCCGCTCACCAGGAGGTCCTGGAAGAGGTGAAGCGCAAAGTTCACATGATGACCGCCGGTCGTCCCCTTAACCGTTATTAGCATGAAAAAGAGTTTCCTGCTGGCCATTGCAGCCGTTTTTGTCCTCGCCTGTTCCTCCGGAAGCAAGGCAGATCCTGACATCCCCTTCATCAAACCGGGCGGCCAGGGAGGCCAAGGCAGCGGCCAGGGCCAGCAGGAGACCACTACACCCAAGGTAACCACAGGCCAGGCCGCAGACATTACGTCGGTGGGAGCCCTTATCGAGAGCAGCTACAGCGGCGCATCCCAAGGCGCCTACGACCGCGGCGTTTACTATGGAACGAAGGCCGACGCCCTGGACAGGAGCATCGCGCTCAGCAGTTCCAAGGCCAGGGAGGGAAGCTTCCGCACACAGCTGAGCAGCCTGGAACCGGAAACCCAGTACTACTACAAGGCCTACATCACCGTCTGGGATGAGCCCGGGAAAAAGTACGTGGATGTGTACGGAGAAGTGAAAAGCTTCACCACGAAGGAAGCCGGGAACGGTGGTGGCGGTGGCCAGGGAGGCGGTGGTGGCACCACCGTCACGGGTCTTCAGTACCTCGGCGGCTATGAAATTCCCGCCATTGCCCTGCAAAACACACAGTCCTGCAGCGCAAGCGGCCAGGATAGCAACGGTCCCTGGTTTACCTATTACACCACCAACGCGAATCAGGCCATTGTTACGCATGCCTATACCTATAACGGGAAGCAGTACCGCAACTGGACAGCCCTGATTGACAAGACTAAAAAAGCACCGCTCTGGAGCGCCTTTGTCATGCAGAAAGACGCCTATCCAGACAACGGCGTAGGACGCAGCAACAACTGGAAATGCGACCCGGCCCTTTCGGAATCCTGGCAGCAGAGCGGCGTAAGCCAGCCCTACAGCAAAGGGCATTTCGTCGCTTCCAACTACCGCCAAGCCTCCGATGCAGCCAACAGGCAAACCTTCTACTACACCAACCAGGCACCCCAGTACCAGAACAGTTTTAACGACGGCATCTGGAATAATCTGGAACTGGACGTAAAATCGAAGGCTCCCTCCGGACGGGACACCTTATACGTGGTTGTAGGTTTGCTGTACGAGAATAGCCGGACGGTAGACAACATTCCCCTTCCCAGCCACTTCTACAAGTGCCTGATGAAGTGTAGCTTCAACGAAGCCGGTGCCATGACGGCGGCCAAGGGCTGCGCCTACCTCTTCACCAACGAAGCCCACAGCGGCAGCTACTCCCAGGGCATCACCTCCATCGACGCCGTCGAGCAGCGTTCCGGCTGGGACTTCTTCGCCAACGTACCATCGGCCCTGCAAACCACGGCCGAAGCGCAGAGCTCCAGCATCTGGTGATGATACGCATCTAACTGAGTATTAGCTAGTTATAGAAAATCGGGTGCACCGCGCAGTGCACCCGATTTTCTATAAACACCTATAAACCAGACAGTTAGCAATCCGGATACTCTACTTTGTTCAGGAACAGGGCGTGGCCGGGAACGGACTCGCCGGCGTCGCCGCGCGTGCCGGTGGCGATGAGCTCCGCCACCCAGTCGGGCCGATGCTTGCCGCGCCCCACCTCGATGAGCGTTCCCACCGTAGCGCGCACCATGTTGCGGAGGAAGCGGTCGGCAGCAATGCGGAAATACCAGTAGCCGCCGGAAGGACCCTCCTGTCCCATGACCTGGACATGCGAAGGAACGTAAGGTTCCCAGTGCGCTTCGAAGACCGTGCAGATGGATGTCTTGTTGTCACCTCCGGTCTTTTCGAAGCAGGAAAAGTCATGCGTTCCCAGAAGGTACTGACAGGCCTCGTTCATGGCGTCAAAGCCCAGCGAAGGATAGCCGCAAAGCCAGGAATATTCCCGGACGAAAGGGTCTTTTCTCCTGTGAATGAAATAGGTATATTCGCGGCGCCGCGCACTGAAGCGGGCGTGCATTTCATCGGGCACCGGAGAGACCGAGGAAATGGCCACTCCGCGGGGCAACATGGCATTTAATTTGTAGATAAAGTCGGATGCCTCGAAGGGTAAAATACCGTCCCAATCGAAGTGAGCCACATAATTGACGGCATGCACTCCGGTGTCGGTGCGGCCCGCGCCCGTCACGGCAACAGGGCGGCCCAGAAGGCGGGACAAGGTCCCCTCCAGGCAGGCCTGGACCGACGGCGAAGAGGGCTGGATTTGCCAGCCGCAGAAAGCCGAACCGTCGTAAGAGAGGCAGAGGAAATAACGCATATGCAAATTTAGTAATTTATATGGAATCTGTTAACATTCGTGAGCTCAACGAAAGAATCCAGAAAGAGAGCCAGTTCGTAGACCTCCTTACCCTGGAAATGGGCAAGGTCATCGTAGGCCAGAAGCACCTGGTGGAGAACCTCCTCATTGGCCTTCTCAGCGGCGGCCACATCCTCCTGGAAGGTGTGCCGGGCCTTGCCAAAACCCTGGCTATCAATACGCTGTCGCAGGCCGTAGACGCCAAGTTCAGCCGCATCCAGTTCACCCCGGACCTCCTCCCCGCCGACGTCGTGGGTACCCTCATCTACTCCCAGAAGAAGGAAAGCTTCGAGGTGCACAAGGGCCCCATCTTCGCCAACTTCGTGCTGGCCGATGAAATCAACCGTTCCCCGGCCAAGGTCCAGAGCGCCCTGCTCGAAGCCATGCAGGAGCACCAGGTCACCATCGGCGATAACACCTTCAAACTGCCGGAGCCGTTCCTGGTGATGGCCACCCAGAATCCCATCGAGCAGGAAGGCACCTATCCCCTCCCGGAGGCCCAGGTAGACCGTTTCATGCTCAAGGTGGTCGTCTCCTACCCCAAGAAGGAGGAGGAACGCCAGATTATCCGCATGAACAACACCGGCGAGTTCCCGAAGGCCCAGGCCGTCATCAAGCCCGAAGACATCATCCGCGCCCGCGAGGTGGTGAAGGATGTGTACATGGACGAAAAGATTGAGCGCTACATCGTAGACATCGTGTACGCCACCCGCACCCCGGCCGAGTACGGCCTCAAGGATCTGGAAGGCTTCATCTCCTACGGCGCCTCGCCCCGTGCCAGCATCTCCCTGGCCATGGCCTCCAAGGCCTACGCCTTCATCAAGCGCCGCGGCTACGTAATCCCCGAAGACGTGCGCGCCGTATGCAACGAGGTCCTGCGCCACCGTATCGGCCTCACCTATGAGGCAGAGGCGGAGAACGTCACGCCCGAAGAAATTATCGAGAAAATCATCAACGCGGTAATCGTACCGTAATGACACCCGAAGAGCTCATAAAGAAGGTTCGCAAGATCGAGATCCGGACCAAGGCACTGAGCCACCAGATCTTCGCAGGAGAGTACCACTCCGCGTTCAAAGGGCGCGGCATGGCCTTCAGCGAGGTGAGGGAGTATCAGTACGGGGACGACGTGCGCAACATGGACTGGAACGTGACGGCCCGCATGAGCGCCCCCTATGTGAAGGTCTTCGAGGAAGAGCGCGAACTCACCGTGGTCCTGATGGTGGACATCTCCCGGAGCGGCCTGTTCGGCACCGAAGGAAAGACCAAGCGCGAACAGATTGCCGAGATTGCCGCCACGCTCGCATTCAGCGCCATCCTCAACAACGATAAGGTGGGTTGCATCCTGTTCAGCGACCGCGTGGAGAAGTTCATCTCCCCCGGGAAGGGCCGCACCCATTTCCTGCACATCATCCGGGAAATCCTGGAATGGGAACCCCGGCACGAGGGAACGGACATCGGCGAAGCCCTCCGTTACCTCACCAACGCCATCAAGAAAAGATGCACGGCCTTTGTCCTGAGCGACATGCTGGATGTCGAGGCCGATGGAACCCCGCGCTACGAAGACGCGCTGAAGGTAGCCGTAGGCCGGCACGACGTGTCGGTGGTGAGGGTGAGCGACCCGCGCGAGAAGAGCCTCCCGAACGTAGGCCTGGTACACGCAAAAGACGCAGAGACCGGCGCCTCCCGCTGGATCAACACCTCCTCCCGCAGCGTACGCGAATCCTATGGCCGATGGTTCCAGACCGCCACGTCCCAGGCCGACCGCCTGTTCCTGAAGTACCAGGTGGACCACGTGGATATCGGCACCAACGAAGATTACGTCCGTGGCCTGATGGCCTTATTCCATAGAAGATGAAACTGTTAGCACTCATACTGGCGGCGGTCCTCAACCCCGGCAACGCCTTCCTGCAGCCCCTGGAGCCGCGGGATTCCGTCCTGGTGGCAGACCAGCTCCGTTACGGATTCGAACTCACGGACGTGACCGAGGGAACCCCCATCGGCCTTCCGCAGTTCCAGCTGGACAAAGACGCCCCGCTGGAAATCCTGGGCACCTGGCAACTGGACTCCACCCGCGTTTCCAAAAGGAAGGAGACGCCCGCCCGCTACAACATCAAGGGTTCCGTCATCCTCACCGCTTTCATGGGCGGGACCTATGAACTCCCGGACATCCCCGTCCTCGTGGGAACCGACACGCTGGTCTTCCGTGCGGCGGAGCCCCTTGAAGTGAAGGAACTGCCCATCGACATGGAAACCTTCCAGGCCCACGACATCAAGGGCCAGGTGAAGTTCCCGTACACACTCGTGGAGATTTTCCCCTGGGTTTACGGGATAGTCATGTGCGGCATGCTCATCGCCGCCCTCATCCTGTGGCTGATGTACCGCAAGAAGAAAGCGGAAGAGGAAAAGGTGAATGCCGAGCCGGCGCATATCCGCGCCCTGCGCAAGCTGGACAACTTCCGCGGGGATAAATTCTGGAAGGCCGACCAACAGAAGGTCTTCTACTCCGGCGTCACCGACGCCCTGCGGGAATACATCGTGGCCCGTTACGGCGTAGGGGCCCTGGAGATGACCACCGCCGAGATTTTCGACGGCCTCAAGGGCAGCGACATCCCGGAAGACCTTTACCGGGAAATGAAAGACCTCTTCGAACGGGCCGATTATGTCAAATTCGCCAAGTTCACCGCCACGGACGAAGAAAACGCCCAAGTGCTGCCGCAGGCCGTGCGCTTTGTGACGGAAACCTATCAACAGGAGATTGCCGAAGATGTACTTTGAGTATCCATATCTGCTGTGGCTGCTGGCCGTGCCGGTTCTGCTCATCCTGCGTTACCTGTGGGTGGAGCTGAAAGACCGGCGTGCCCACATGAGGGTATCGGCCCTGGAAGCGTGGACGGCCGGCGGACGCTCCGTCCTCGAGGTGCTGCGCCACGTGCCCTTTGCCCTCCGCATCGCGGCCCTCTGCCTCATCGTCATCGCCATCGCCCGGCCCCGTTCCTCCACCCAGGTGGAGAAAGTGGACACCGAGGGCATTGACATCATGTTCGCCATGGACGTCTCCACGTCCATGCTGGCCCGCGACTTCGACCCGGACCGCCTGAGCGCCGCGAAGGACATCGCCATCGAGTTCATCGCCCAGCGTCCCTCCGACCGCATGGGCATCGTGGTGTTTGCCGGAGAAAGCTACACGCAGTGTCCCCTCACCACCGACCGCGCCACCCTCATCAACCTCATGAAGGACGTCCAGACAGACCTCGTCGAGGACGGGACGGCCATCGGAAACGGACTGGCCACGGCCGTGGCCCGCATGAAAGACTCCGACGCCAAGAGCCGCGTGGTGATCCTGCTCACCGACGGTGTCAACAACATGGGCGAGATAGACCCCGCCATGGCCGCGGAGATTGCCAAGACCTATGGCATCCGCGTGTACACCATCGGCGTGGGAGCCAACGGACAGGCCCCCTACCCCGTCCAGACGCCCTGGGGAATCGAGATGCGCAACGTCCCCGTGGAGATTGACGAAGCCCTGCTGAAAACCATTGCCGACGGCACCGGAGGCCGATACTTCCGTGCCACCGACAATACCAAACTGAGTGAAATCTACGCCGAAATCGGCCAGATGGAGAAGACCCGCACCAGCGTGGATTCCTTCCCCGTGTACAAGGACCTGTTCGGCGGTTATGCCCTGGCGGCACTGATATGCCTGCTTCTGGAAGCAGTCCTGACCGCCCTGATGAGGAGGATGCCCACATGCTGATGTTCGCCCAATACGAGTACCTGTACCTGCTGTTTCTGGTACCGGTTTTCATTCTGGGATACGGAGTTCTCCGCTATCTCCGCGCGCGGCGGGTGAAAGCCCTCGGAGACCCCGCCCTGGTGGAAGCGCTCATGCCTTCCTGGTCCCATTCCAAGGGCTGGGTGAAGGCGGTGCTGTTCTCCCTGGCGTTCGCCTTCTTCGTCATCGGCCTGGCCCGGCCCCGCACCGGCGCCAAACTCGCCGAAAGGAACACCAAGGGGGCGGAGATCATCGTGGCCCTCGACGTTTCCAACTCCATGCTGGCGCAGGACTACTCCCCCAACCGCCTGGAACGCGCCAAGCTGTCCATCGCCCGCCTGACGGAGCGCCTGCAGGAGGACCGGATTGGCCTGGTCATCTTCGCCGGCACTTCCTTCGTGCAGCTGCCCGTCACCACGGACTACGTGAGCGCCAAGATGTTCCTGGGCAGCATCGACACCGGTTCCATCCCCGTTCAGGGAACGGCCATCGGCGATGCCATCCGGCTCAGTATCAAGAGCTTCAGCGCCCAGAGCGAGAAAAGCCGCGTCATCGTGGTCATCTCCGACGGTGAGAACCATGAGGACGACGCCGTGGGCGCCGCCAAACAGGCTGCGGAACTGGGCATCAAGGTCTATACCATCGGCGTCGGTTCCGCCGAAGGACAGCCCATCCCCATCGACGGGGAACTCCTCAAGGACAAGGATGGGAATATCGTCGTCACCCGGCTCAACGAGCAGATGCTGCGGGATATCGCCCGCGCGGGCGGCGGCGCCTACATCCACGCGGGAGGGGAAGAATTCGGCCTGAATCCCATCATCCAGGATATCCGGCGGATGGAAGACGAGGAGTTCGGCAGCGTGGTATTCGAGGAATACGACGAGCAGTACATGTACTTCTTCGGCATTGCACTGCTGCTGTTTGTCATTGAAATGATGATTGGTGAGCGAAAGAACCGCCGCAAACTGTTCGATGTATGAGAAAGTTGTTTTGCATAGTACTGGCCCTTTGCCTTGGCACCGTCGCCTTCGCCCAGAAGGCAGACCTTCGCCGGGGGAACCGCCAGTTCCGGAAAGAAAAATACGCGGAGGCCGATATCAGCTACCGCAAAGGCCTGATGCAGGACACGACGTCGGTGGCCGCGCACTATAACCTGGCCAACAACCTGTACCGCCAGGAGAACTTCGACGAGGCGGCCCGCCAGATGGAAGCCGTGCAGCTCACCGCCGGGGAAGCCCCCTTCGCGGCCGACTACTACTACAACTGCGGAGACATCGCCATCGCCCGGCAGGACTGGCAGACGGCCGTGAACATGTTCAAGGAGAGCCTGCGCCGGAACCCTTCGGACCTCTGCGCAAAAGAGAATTACCTCTACGCCCGGAACAAGCTGCAGGAGCAGCAGAACCAGAACCAGGACCAGAACCAGCAGCAGAATCAGGAAGATCAGCAACAACAGCAACAGCAGCAGGAGGACCAGCAGCAGGAGCAAGACCAGAACAAGGACCAGCAACAGCAGCCCCAGCCCCAGCCCCAGCAGGAGCAGTTGAGTCCCCAGCAGGCCCAGCAGCTGCTGCAGGCCATCCAGGAAAAAGAAAAACAGACACAGGAAAAAGTGGACGAGAAAAAGGCGGCAGCCTTAAAGTCCCGTCAGAAGGAAAAGAATTGGTAGTATGAAAAGACTGTTTGTGAGTATCGTCGCCGCGCTCGCGGGCATTGCCGCCCTGGCGCAGAGCACCATCCAGGTTGAAGTGCACAACATCGTGGAACTGCAGGAGCGCTTCAACGTGGTGTTCGTGGTGGAGGGCGAGCATGCGCCCTCGGAGTTCACCTGGGAAGCGGGCGAAGACTTCAACGTCGTGTGGGGCCCGCAACGGGGCACCTCCACCAGCGTCCAGATCATCAACGGAAAGACTACCCGTTCCTCCCAGACATCCTACACCTATATCCTGCAGGCCAAATCCACCGGCACCTTCACCATCCAGCCCGCCACCGCCAAGGTCAAAGGCGAAGTGATCAGTTCCAAACCGGTGAGCGTCCAGGTGGTAAGCGGCAACACATCTTCCCAGCAGCAGGGGGCATCGGCCCAGGGGGAGGAGGAAACATCGGCCCGTTCCACCACGTCCGGCTCCGACATCTTCATGCGCCTTACCCTGAGCAGGAGCTCCGTGGTGGTGGGAGAGCCCGTCACCGCCACCCTCAAGATTTACAACAACGCCAATCTGGTGGGTTTTGAAAACGCCCGCTTCCCGGCTTTCAAGGGTTTCTGGAGCCAGGAAGACGTCCCCGCCAACATCGAATTCCAGCGGGAGCAGGTAAACGGAACCCTTTACAAGAGTGCCGTCCTGCGCAGATGGGTCATCATCCCGCAGAAGAGCGGAGAGATGACCATCGATCCGGCCGAGGTAGTCTGCCTGGTAAACGTCCAGCGCCGTCGTAGCGGCAGCGGTTCCGTCTTTGACGAATTCTTCGGCACGGATTACGCCACCGTACGGGAGCGCGTGAGCACCAAGCCCGCCACCCTGCATGTGGCGCCCCTGCCCTCCGGCGCCCCCGCCTCCTTCAGCGGCGGCGTGGGCCAGTTCTCCATCCAGACGCGTCTGAGCAAGGATTCCCTCCGGACGCACGACGCAGCATCGCTCCTTGTAACCGTTTCCGGCAAGGGCAACATCGCCCTGGTGGAAGCACCCAAGATCAGCTTCCCGCCGGACTTCGAAGTGTACGACGTCAAGACCTCCGTCAACACTGACAAAAACGGCACGTCCGGTTCCAAGACATTTGAATATCCGTTCATCCCCCGCAGCCACGGTGAATTCTCCGTAGGCCCCGTTGAATACGCTTACTATGATGTGAGCAAGCGCCGTTACGCCGTAGCCACGGCCCCCGCCCTGCCCCTGAAGGTGGCCCGCAGCGCCGCGGCCTCCGTGGCCGCCCCGGACGGAAGTCCCGCGCTGGTGACAGACCGCAAGGGCGTGAAAAACCTGGGCGAGGACATCCGCTTCATCCGCACCAAGACTACGCTGGGGTCCGGCAAAGGCTTCCTGGTGTATTCCACCGCCTGGTGGGTAACCATCGCGGCACTGCTGCTGGCCGGTTTCGGGTTCTGGCTGGGATTCCGCAAGGCGGCCGCCCGCCGGGCCGATGTCGTAGGCAACCGGGGCCGCAGGGCCACCCGGCAGGCACTCAAGCGCCTCTCCCAAGCCCGCGACTTCCTGCAGAAGAACCTGTACACGGCCTTCTACGAGGAACTGCACCGCTCCCTGCTGGGCTTTGTCGGGGACAAACTCGCCATGGACATGGCAGACCAGAACAAGGATAACATCCAGGCTTCCCTCATCGCGCATGGCGTTCCGGAGTCTGTCGCCGCCGGGTTTACCGGCCTGCTGGACGCTTGCGAGGAAGCCCGTTACGCCCCCGACGCCGGGCATCAGGCCATGAACGACCACTACGAGAAGGCGGTCTCTACCATCACCGCCATCGACGATTCCATGAAGAAATCAAACTCCCATAGCGGCGCAGCCCTGCTTGCGGCGCTGCTTCTGACGCTCCCCATCGGCCTTCAGGCACAGGAGGTTTCCTACCCGGATTCCCTCTTCCGCGCCGGCGTCGAGGCCTATACGGCCGGGGACTATGCATCGGCCCTCCGGGACTGGCAGGATGTCGAGGCTACCGGCCTCATGTCCAAGGAACTGTATTACAATCTGGGCAACGCATACTTCAAGGACAGCCAGATTGCGCCGGCTATCCTCTGGTACGAGCGCGCCCTGCGCCTGGATCCCTCCGACGCCGACGTCCGCTACAACCTGGAATACGCCCGCGCCCTTACGCAGGACAAGATTGAAGAAGTCCCCGAGATTTTCTTCGAGCAGTGGGGACGGTCCATGTGCTACCGGCTGCCGTCCAACGCGTGGGCCGTCATCGGCCTGGTGTTCCTGGCGCTTTGCGTGGGATGCGTGCTGCTGTTCCTGCTGGGAAGTACCCCGGGACGGCGCCGTCTGGGCTTCTTCGGCGGCATCGCGGCGCTTCTCATTGCATTGCTGGGCTGGGATTTCGCCCAGTGGCAGCGGCAGGAAGCCCGCCGGCAGGACCTGGCCATCGTGATGAAACCTGTCGTTTCCGTGAAGAGTTCCCCCTCGGAAGGCAGTGCCAAGGACCTGTTCATCCTGCACGAAGGAACCCGTGTCAGAATCCTGGACAACGTGGGCGGCTACGCCCAGATAGAGATTGCCGACGGCCGCCAGGGCTGGATTCCCCGCAGGGAGATGGAGGTCATCTAAAGAAGGTCCCTTTGAAAAAAGGGACTTTTTTTGTATCTTTGCGGGTTATTAGTAGTTTGAACAAAAACTGTAAACAAATATGATATTCCATCTTCTTCAGACCGACACGCTCAACGAGGTTGCCCAGGCCGTAGCCGCCCCTGTACAGCAGCCCACCGAGATGAACGAAAGCCTCTGGTCCATGTTCAACATGGGCGGCCCCCTGATGTGGGTGCTGCTGGCCCTGAGTTTCCTGGCCATTTACCTGATTGGCCGCAAATGGTGGATGCTCAAGCACGCCTCCGAGATTGACCCTCACTTCATGCAGGACATCCGTGACTACATGAACGAAGGCAAGATCAAAAGCGCCGTCACCCTGTGCCAGAAGTACGACAACCCCGTGGCCCGCATGATCGAGACGGGTATCCACCGCATGGGCCGTCCGATGGCCGATATCCAGAGCGCCATCGAGAACATCGGCAACGTGGAGGTCGCCCGCCTGGAGAAGGGACTGCCCATCCTGGCCACCATCGCCGGCGGCGCTCCCATGATCGGCTTCCTGGGTACCGTGATGGGTATGGTCAAGGCCTTCTTCAACATGTCCAAGGCCGGCAACAACATTGACATCACCCTCCTCAGCGACGGTATCTACACGGCCATGCTCACCACCGTGGGCGGTCTCGTCGTCGGTATCATCGCCTACTTCGGCTACAACTGGCTCACCTCCAAAGTGAGCGACCTTGTGTACAAGATGGAAAGCTCCACCCTGGAGTTTGTCGATATCGTCCTTCACGAACCCGGCGAAGAATAAACTATGGCACTGAAGAGAAACACCAAGGTTGACGCGCAGTTCTCGGTATCCTCCATGACGGATATCGTGTTCCTGCTGCTTATCTTCTTCCTGGTGACCTCTACGCTCATCAACCCCAACGCGCTGAAGCTCCTGCTGCCCAAATCCACGGGCCAGGTAAACGCCAAGGCCACGGTGAGCGTGAGCATCAAGGACTGGGGGGACGAGACGTACACCTACCATGTGAACGGCTCCCAGGACCCTCTTCCCTACGAACTCGTGGAAGAGGAACTCATCGGCCTCCTTTCCCAGGAAGAGGACCCCACCTTCTCCATTTACAGCGACCAGACGGTTCCTGTGGGAGAAGTCGTACAGATGATGAACATCGCCAAACGGAACCACTACAAGGTGATTCTGGCGACGCAACCCGAATAAGAAAGCATGCAACCGTACCAGCGAACCAGGGAAACGCGGGAGAGAAACGCCCGTATCACCGGCGCGGTGGCCACGCTGGCCGTCCACGCCCTGGCAGCGGTTGTTCTCCTGACCAGCGGCCTCACCTACCTGGACCCTCCGCCGCCGGAGCGCTCGTCGCTGGTCATCGAGTTTGAAGAAGAGGACCTGCTCGCACCCAAGCCCCTGCAGACGCAGGTGGGCCGTCAGCCCCAGGCCGAGGAGATTGACCTCTCACGCGAAGTGGAACTGGTCCAGAAGGCCGAGTCGCCCACGGTGAACGACAGGCCCAACGTAACGCCCCAGGCCCAGCCGGACGCACACGGAGACGTGGAGACGCCCGCCCCGCCGGCAGAACCGGAGATTGACCGGAAGGCCCTGTTCCCCGGAATGGGCCAGAAAGACAACAACGCCACCGCACCCCACGGCGCCACCGAGTCCAAGGACAGTTTCAAGGCCGGCCAGCCGGACGGAAACACCCGGACCGGGAAGGTTGAAGGAAGCGCCAATGCACATGTCAAAGGCCGCAACGTGGTGGGAAGCATGCCCAAGCCTTCCTATGCCACCCAGACGGAAGGCATCGTGGTGGTACAGGTAAAAGTGGACCAGTACGGCAATGTAACGGAAGCCATCCCCGGTGCGGAAGGGACCACGGTAACGGACAAAACCCTGTGGAACGCCGCCCGCAACGCCGCTATGAAGACCACTTTCAATATGGACGCAAACGCTCCTGCCGTACAGTCAGGAACCATTACATACATTTTTAAACTTAAGTAACGACGTGAGTCGTAAAGAACCATTATGGAAGACAACAAAAGAGGTACGAGAAAACGTATCGTTCGCAGACCCACAGACGGTCATGCAGAAAAAGTAGATTACAGCACCAGCCGCAGCTTCGATTCCGAAGAGCGCCCTGCGCGCCGTTATTCCTCCTCCCGTCCCGCCTACGGTGACCGCCGTCCCCGTACTGAAGGCGAAGGACGTCCCGCAGAGCATCGCAGCAATTACGGAGACCGTCCCCGTTCCTACGGAGACAAACCCCGCACTTACGGCGACAAGCCCCGCACCTATGGTGACAAACCGCGCACCTATGGCGACAAACCGCATACTTTCGGCGAGGATCGTCCCCGCAAGAGCGGTTATGGAAAGCCGTCCTTCGGCGGCAAGCCCGGTTATGGCGGCAAACCCGGTTACGGCAGCAAGCCCGGCGCCCGCAAGCCTTATGCCAAGCGCAGCCAGGCCGATGAAGGCATGAACGCCATGCTTTCCCGCAAGCCCCAGATCACCGGCCGCTACAGCGACGACGACACCGCTCCTACCGAGATCAAGGAGGTCGTACGCCTGAACAAATTCATCGCCAATTCCGGCGTATGCTCCCGCCGTGAGGCCGATACCCTCATCCAGAGCGGCGTGGTAACCGTAAACGGAGAAGTGGTGACCGAACTCGGCACCAAAGTGAACATCCTCAACGACGACATCCGCTTCAACGGACAGCGCCTCAAGGGTGAAGAGAAAGTCTATATCGTGATGAACAAGCCCAAGGGTTATGTCACCACGGCCAGCGACCCTCACGCCGAAAAGACCGTGATGGACCTGCTGAAGGGCTGCCCCACCCGCGTATTCCCCGTGGGCCGTCTGGACAAGAACACCACCGGCGTGCTCATGTTCACCAACGACGGAGAAATGGCCGAGCGCCTCACCCACCCCTCCTACAACAAGAAAAAGATTTACCAGGTTGTGCTGGACGCTCCCCTCAAGGAAGAGGACCAGCAGAAGATCCTCGCCGGCATCGAGCTTTCCGACGGAGTAGTCGCGGCCGATGAACTCGAATACATCGACGCACACGACCACCGTCAGCTGGGCATCGAAATCCACTCCGGCAAGAACCGTGTGGTCCGCCGCATCTTCGAGTCCCTGGGTTACGACGTAAAGGCGCTGGACCGCGTGTACTTCGCCGGCCTCACCAAGAAAGGCCTCAAGAAGAGCGACTGGCGTTACCTCACCGAGGGTGAAGTGAACATCCTCAAGATGGGAGCATACGTATAATGGCGCACAGAGCAGGTTTTGTCAATATCATCGGCAATCCGAACGTAGGTAAATCCACGCTCATGAATGCCCTGGTGGGAGAGAAACTCTCCATCGTGACCGCGAAGGCACAGACCACGCGGCACCGCATCATGGGCATCGTGAGCGGGGAGGATTACCAGATTGTCTATTCGGATACGCCCGGTATCCTGAAGCCCAATTACAGGCTCCAGGAGAACATGCTTGCCTTCGTGGACACCGCCATCGGCGACGCCGACATCATCCTCTATGTGACGGACACCGTAGAGAAGGCCGACAAAAACGAGGCCTACATCCAGAAGCTCCAGAAGGTGGACTGCCCCGTGGTAGTCGTCATCAACAAGATCGACATCTCCTCCCAGGAGAAAGTCGTGGAGCTGATGGGCTGGTGGAAGGAGCAGCTCCCCAAGGCGGAGATCATTCCCGTGTCGGCCCAGGAGAAATTCAACCTGGAGAGTATCCTGGAGGCCGTTTCCTCCCGTCTGCCCGAGGCCCCGGCCTGGTTCGACAAGGATCAGTTCACGGACAAGAACCTCCGTTTCTTCGCCTCGGAGATTATCCGGGAGAAGATTTTCCTCAACTATTCCGAGGAAATCCCCTACTCCTGCCAGGTAGAGATCGAAGCCTTCCATGAGGGCGAAGACCGCTATGAGATTTCCGCCGTCATCTATGTGATGCGGGAATCCCAGAAGGGCATCATCATCGGCAAGGGCGGCGCCATGCTCAAAAAAGTGGGCACCGAGGCCCGCCTGGAAATGGAAGACTTCTTCCAGAAGAAAGTTTTTTTAAGTACATTTGTTAAAGTTGATCCGGACTGGAGGGAGAACCGCAAGGAACTCCGTCGGTTCGGTTATGAATTCTAGGTTATATGGCAGAAGATTGGGAAGACATCGAAGGACAGGAACAGGAGGAAGAGCTTGGCGAAGATGCCGCCGCCTCGGGGAAATTTGACAAACTCCTTGGCAGCGACTCCAGCAAATTCAAACTCTCCGGCATGTTCAAGGAGTGGTACCTGGACTATGCGTCCTACACCATCCTGGACCGTGCCGTCCCCCATATCGTGGACGGTTTCAAGCCTGTACAGCGCCGCGTGCTCCACACGATGGCCACGATGGACGACGGCCGGTACACGAAAGTGGCCAACATCGTCGGCCAGGCCATGCAGTATCACCCGCACGGTGACGCTTCCATCCTGGGCGCCCTGGTCACCCTGGGCCAGAAAGGTCTCCTGATCGACTGTCAGGGTAACTGGGGTAACATCCTCACGGGAGACTCCAATGCAGCCCCCCGTTACATCGAGGCCCGTCTTTCCACCTTTGCCAAGGAAGTCGTCTTCGACAAGAAGGTGACTCCCTGGATGACTTCCTACGACGGCCGCAACCAGGAGCCCACGGAACTTCCCGTGCGTTTCCCGCTGCTGCTGGCGCAGGGAACCGAAGGCATCGCCGCCGGTCTCAGCTCCAAGATTCTGCCCCATAACTTCAACGAACTCATCGACGCCTCCGTCGCCATCCTGAAGGGAGAACCCTTCGAGCTTCTGCCGGACTTCCCCACCGGAGGCATCGCAGACTGCTCCAAGTACAACAAGGGCAAACGCGGCGGCATGGTGAAGGTGCGCGCCCGTATCAACAAGGTGGACAAGTCCACCATCACCATCACCGAAATCCCTTACGGGAAGACGTCCCAGGCCATCATTGACAGCATCATCAAGGCCAAGGACAAGAAGAAGATCAACATCAAGAAGATTGACGACATGACCACCGACAAGGTGGAAATCATCATCCATCTTCCCGCCGACGTCTCCCCGGACAAGACCATCGACGCGCTCTACGCCTTCACCGAGTGCGAAACCAAGATTGCGCCCAACGCCTGCGTCATCCGTGACAACAAGCCGGTGTTCCTTACCGTGGACGAAATCCTGGAATACGACACTTATCACACCCGCGACATCCTCAAGGCCCAGCTGGAAGTGAAACTCTCCGAACTGGAGAACGACTGGCACTACAGCTCCCTGGAGCGTATCTTCTTCGAGAACCGCATCTACAAGGTACTGGAGCAGAACCAGAAGACTTGGGAAGAGCAGCTGGACGACATCTTCAAGCAGATGACCCAGTACCAGGATCTCCTCCATCGGCCCATCCTCATGGACGACATCCTCAAACTGGTGGAAAAGCCGGTGCGCAAGATCTCCAAGTTCGACACCAAGGCCCTGGACGAGAAAATCTACGCCCTCGAGGACCAGATGAAGGAAGTGAAGGACCACCTGGAGCACATCACCGAATTCACCATCGACTGGTTCCGCAACCTGAAGAAGAAATACGGCAAGCAGTGGCCCCGCCTTACCGAGATCTCTTCCCTGGAGAACATCACCGTCACCAAGGTCGTTTCCAATAACGCCAAGCTCTACGCCAACCTGGAAGAGGGCTTCGTGGGTATCGGCCTTAAAAAGGACGACGGCGGCGAGTTCATCGGCGAGTGCTCGGACCTGTCAGAGATCATCGTCATCGGCAAGGACGGCAAGTACCGCGTCACGAAGGTCGCCGACAAGGCCTTCTTCGGCAAGGACCTCCTGTATGCCGGCGTGTTCAACCGCAGCGACGAACGCACCATCTACAATGTGATCTACCGCGACGGCAAGGGCCCCGCCCATTATGCCAAGCGCTTCAACATCACCTCCGTCACCCGCGACAAGGAATACGACATCACCACCGGCGCTCCGGAATCCCGGATTCTCTGGTTCACCGTGAACCATAACGGAGAGGCCGAGACCGTCAAGATCTCCCTGAAGCCCAAGAAGGGGCTCAAGAAGCTCCAGACGGAGTGGGATTTCTCCACCCTGGCCATCAAGGGACGCAGCTCCCGCGGCAACCTCGTCACCAAGAACGCCATCGCCAGGATCCAGCTCAAGACCAAGGGTGTCACCACCCTGGAGGGCAAGGACATCTGGTACGACCCGGACATCCAGCGCCTCAACGACGAAGGCCGCGGAATGCATCTGGGCAAATTCGCCGGGCAGGACCGCGTGCTGGCCATCTTCGCCGACGGCAGCTACTACACCACCACCTACGACCTGGTGAACAAGTACCAGGGGGACGTCGTACGCATCGAGAAACTGGACCCCTCCCGCGTGTACACGGTCCTTTACTGGGACAATGCCGCCAAGGCCTACTATGTAAAGCGTTTCAGCTTCTCCGAGAGCAACAACACGCCCGTCCTGTTCATCGCAGACAGCCGTGGCTCCAAGCTGGTTGACATCTCGGACGACCTGCATCCCCAGATTGTACTCACCTTCGGCGGCAAGCACGAGCACCGGGAGTCGGAGATCATCGACGCCGAGGAGTTCATCGCCAAGAAGGGCGTGACCGCCAAGGGAAAGAAGTGCTCTGCCTACGACCTCAAGAAGGTGGAATTCGGCGAGCCGCTCCACAAACCCGAGGACGACCTCGCACCCGCAGAGCCCGCGGAAGCCATCGATGTAGAGGCTGATGAAATCGATCTGGAAGAACCCGCCGTCACGCCCATCGAGCAGACCGGCCAGTCCTCCGAGCTCCTTAGCGGAGCCGGCGAAGAGGCTTCCGGCGACGATGCCGTGGATATGGGCGACTGGGAACCTACCCTGTTCTAGATCAGCTCGTCCCGCTCACGGATGTCCTTGAGCCGGAGTTGGATGGTGGAAGAGCCCCGATAGAAGTTTTCCACGATGGAATAGCAGGCGTCGATAGGATTGCCTGCCTTGATATGGTCGAAGAAGTCGGCCATATTGAAGCCGATGGCCGCAATCTGGCGGTACGGCTGGCTTTCCTGCATCAGATCCAGTTTGAGGTGGACGCCGCCGGCGCCCACTTTGCGGCCGTTGCCGGCATCGTACACATCCTCCGTCATGAAGACGGGATTGGTGTTGCCGGGACCGAAAGGCTGAAACTGCTTGAGGATGCGGGTGAACTTGGGCGTAATCTGGGAGAAGTCCAGACGGGCGTCGATTTCCACGATAGGGGTAAGTTCTTCCCGGGTGATGTTCCGGGCCACGAAGGTGTCCATCCTGCGGCAGAACTCCTCCACATTTTCCTCCTTCATGGTGAGGCCGGCCGCATACATGTGACCGCCGAAGTTCTCCAGCAGGTCCGCGCAGCTTTCGATGGAGGCGTACAGGTCGAAACCCTGCACGCTGCGCGCACTGCCCGTGACGAAACCGTTGCTCTTCGTGAGCACCACCGTAGGCTTGTAGTAGGCTTCCACCAGGCGGGAGGCCACGATACCCACCACACCCTTGTTCCAGGTGGGATTGTAAACGATGGTGACGTTATCCTTTGCAAGCGCTTTTCCGCTGGAGACCATCTCCAGGGCTTCCTGGGTGATTTCCCGGTCTATGGATTTACGCTCGTTGTTGTTGTCGTTGATTTGTTCTCCGATATGGAAGGCCGTGCGGTCGTCGGTGGCCGTGAGCAGCTCCACCGCCAGGCGGCCGCTTTCCATACGTCCGGCGGCGTTGATACGCGGGCCGATCTTGAACACGATGTCGTCGATGCCGATATGGCCGGGCTCCAGCTTGGAGAGGTTGATCATGGCCAGCAGGCCCTTGCGGGGATTCTCGTTCAGGCGCTTGAGGCCAAAGTGGGCCAGGATGCGGTTTTCCCCGGTCATGGACACGAGGTCGGAGGCGATGGAGACCACCTGCAGGTCCAGGAGCGGATCCAGCAGGGCCTTGTCCAGACCGTACTGCTGCACGTATCCCTGGGCCAGTTTGAAGCCCACGCCGCAGCCGCAGAGGTCGTCGAAGGGGTAGTCGCAGTCTTCCCGCTTGGGGTCCAGCACAGCGACGGCCCGGGGCAGCTGTTCCTCGGGAAGGTGATGGTCGCAGATGATGATGTCGATGCCCTTGGCGCGGGCATACTCCACTTTCTCGATGGCCTTGATGCCGCAGTCCAGCGTGATGACCAGATTGATGCCATTGTCGGCCGCCCAGTCCAGCGCCTTGTACGAAAGGCCGTAGCCTTCGTCGTAGCGGTCCGGGATATAGAAGGACACCTTGGAGGTGAACTGTTTCACAAAGGAATAGACCTGGGCGACGGCCGTGGTGCCGTCCACGTCATAGTCTCCGTAAACGAGGATTTTCTGCCCCTCCGTGATGGCCTGGTGCAGGCGTTCCACGGCCTTGTCCATGTCCTTCATGAGGAAGGGGTTGTGGAGGTCTTCCAGGCGGGGGCGGAAGAAGGAACGGGCCTGTTCGAAGGTTTCCACGCCACGCTGGACCAGAAGGTCTGCCAGAACCCGGTCTATCCCGAGCTCCGTAGCGAGCCGCGCCGCCTTTTCTGCATCGGCGGGCGCCTTGACAATCCACTGACGTTCCGTTATGCCCATAGTCTTACAAAGGTAGGCATAAAGGAGGAGAATTACAAACAGGAAATGATGATCTCGTCGGCGACTTCCGAGGGGGTGAGCCCGTCGGTTTCGAGGGTGATGTGGGCGGCAGCCTGGTAGAGGGGTTCCCTTTCGGAGAGGCGTCCGGCGAAGTTTTCCCCGGCAAGCGGGCGGCCTTCCGTCTGCCCTTCCAGGCGGGCCTGGAGGGTGGCGGTATCGGCCTTCAGATAGATGCAGAGGGTTTTCTCCTGCAGCAGCTGCACGGCGCCGGGCACTGTGACGGTACCGCCGCCCAGCGACAGGATGGCGGTTGATTCGGCATACTTCTCCACCGTTTTTTCGAGGGCCTGCTTTTCCAGGCGGCGGAAGCCTCTTTCCCCGTCGGCCTCGAAGATTTCGGGGATGGAGCGGCCGGCCTTCCGGGCGACTACCTCGTCCAGGTCGATCAGCGGGCAGCCCAGCGCGTCGGAGAGCAGGGCTCCCACGGTGCTTTTGCCGCTTCCCATATATCCGGTTAACGCGATGAGCATATGCGCTGGATGTTTTTCTTGAGGATGGCATGGGCGGGAACGGCCATGTCTGAATGATTGTAGCCGTCCAGCTCATAGATGGTGACATCCGGATGGCCGACCAGTTTGAGCATGCGCCAGAAATAGGCGGTTTCCTCATAGCGGCCATAGAGTTCCTGTTCGCGGTCGGCGGAGATGATCACCACCGGCGGGGCGTCCGGACGGATATGGTACAGGGGCGCAAACTCGTCGATGAGCGGCTGCGTGGGCTGCATGCCCCGGCGCTCGCGCAGGGCGAAGTGCGTGATCACCTGCCCGCTGTAGGGGACGAGGGCCGCGATGCGGTCTGCATCTACGCCATATTTGGCCAGCCAGTGCTTGTCCAGGCCGATCATGTCGGTGAGGTACCCGCCGGCGGAATGTCCCGCGACGAAGATTTTATCGGCCGACCCGTTATACTGGCCGATATGGGCGAACGTCCAGGCTACGGCGGCCGCGGCATCGTCGATGCACTGCGCGATGGAAGCCTTCGGCATGAGCCGGTAATTCACGGCCACCACCACCAGCCCGCTGTTCTTGAGTTCCTGAGGGATGAATTTGTTGCCGCCGGTAAGGCCTCCGCCATGGAACCACACCACCACGGGGCAGTCCTTCAGTTCCGTGGGGTAGTAGACATCCAGCCGGCAGCGCTCCTGCGCATAGGCGTCCGTATCTTTGCTGTAAGGGATATCGCTGACGGTAAGATACTGCTGCGCCAGGGCCGGCATCGCCGCCAGCAGCAGGACCAGGATAAAGGCAAGCCGTTTCATATCAAAGCGTTTTCGCAAAGTTACAAAAATCTTCCCACGTAGGGAATGCGGCGAAGGAGGACAGCGATGAGCCCGACGACGGGGAAGGTGACAAGGGCCGTCGCCAGAATCTCAACGGGAGTGGTCCAGACCGGGCCCAGGATTCCCTCGGAACCGACACCCATACGAGCGCGGAGCCAGGCCGATACGGGCCCCAGCACCAGCATATGCATAAGGTACATGCCGTACCCGGCCGAGGAAAGCGGCAGGACGATGTGCCGATAGAAAGCGGAACCGGAAGCTCCCGCAAAAGCGCTGCGGAAGACGAGGGTAAGGCCGAGGGCGGAAAGGGCGACGGGGAGGCCGCAGAAAGCGATGGCACATTCCCACGACACGGCAACTTCCACGGAGCCTTCCACCGGGAACCCGCCGGCGGCGACGATGCGTCGGAGCAGGCCGAAGCACTGCAGGATGAAGCCCAGAAGGAAGAGCGTCCAGCCCACGGGACGCACCAGACGGTTCTCGGGGACGAAGCGCTTCACGTACACGCCCAGCAGGAGATACCCCACGAAACCACTCACATAGTAGAACAGGCCGAAGGGATTCCACGAGGCTTCACCCCAAAGCGGGAACAGGGCCGGGGCCGGCAGCCCGTCCTTGGCGTAAATTATCGGCGCCATGCCGCCGGCAGCCTCACGTACGAAGGGAATGCACAGGGTGACCGCCCAGATTCCGAGGTACAGCGAGAGCTCCTTGCGGGACACTTTCTCCAGCCAGGGCGAGAGAAGGGGCATCATCAGATACAGGCCCAGCAGCATATACACGAACCACAGGTGTCCTGCGGCATAGTTGAAATTCAGGAGAAGTCCCTTGAAATTGGCGACGGGAGACCCGTACACCAGCGCGTACACGACCGTCCAGAAGGCCATGGGGATGAGGATACGGACGGCACGGCGGCGGAAGAACTCGCCGGCGGGATAGTGCAGGGGCAGTTGCAGATAAGCGGACGCAATCACGAACAGCGGCACGCAGCAGCGCACCACGCCCTCGAACAGGGACACCCAGAAGGCATCCTGGGATGTGAGCACCAGCGTGCCGTCTCCGCCCAGATAGAAGGGCTCGGTTGCATGCACGGTCATGACGAAAAAACAAGCGGTTACCCGCAGAAAGTCCAGCCAGATTTCTCTATTCATAGGATATAACTTACTTCTTTGAAACGATAGTGGCGGCGCTCCCCGCCAGCGTCCAGGATGCACAGGCGGCCGTCAGGCTCCACGCCCTGGATAACACCCTCGAACTCTTCCTCCCGAAGGATGTCGTAATAACGCGCCGTCTTCCCCAGGCGATACAGGCGGGAGGCGTAGCGCTCCCACAGCTCCGGGGAGTCCAACTGGGAAAGCATCCCTTCGAAAATTTCCAGGAAAACAGCCAGGACCTCCTCCAGCGCCTCATCCTTTCCGGTGCAAAGAGCCAGCGAAGTGGCGTTGGCCAGCTGCGGGAACTCCCGCTGATTGATGTTGATGCCGATTCCGACGACCGAGGCGCCCAGCATGGCGCCGTCCAGCGTGTTCTCGATAAGCATGCCGCAGATTTTGCGGCCGGATACATAGATGTCGTTGGGCCATTTGATGACCGGCTGCACGCCGTAGTGCTCCAGGAGGGAGACTACGGCCACGGAAGTGAGCGCATTCAGGCGGATGCTGTCACTTGCCTTCAGGCCCAGGTCCTTGAGGACGACGGAGAAGGTGAGATTCTTCCCGGGCTCGGTGAACCAGGTGTTGCCCCGCTGTCCCCTGCCCGCCGTCTGGGAACGCGCCGCGAGGACTGTTCCCGACGGAATCCCGTCAAGACGACGCAGCGCCTCCGTGTTGGTGGAGTCTATGGTTTCGTACCAGATGGTATTCATTCCTCTTCGAGCGGTTCGTTGAACGGTTCCAGGAACGGATTGTACATCCCCTCGCGGGCGATGGAGGTGGGCTGTCCGTGACCGGGCAGGACATCCGTCTCCCCGGGAAGGTTCAGGAGCTTCTCCTTGATGGAAGCCATGAGCGCATCATAGTCTCCTCCCTGAAGGTCCGTACGGCCGATACTACCCGCGAACAGCGTATCCCCGCTGATGAGAAGGTTGTTCTCCTGCGACCAGTAGCACACGCCGCCGGGCGTATGGCCAGGCGTGCCGATCACCTTCCACTCCACGCCGCCGGACGTGAGCGTGTCTCCGTCGGCCACGTCCACCGTGGGGAAGTCGTGGCGGAGCACCTTCATGCTCTGCATGCCGCGGAAGGCCGATGCCCCGTCTTCCAGGATGCCCCTGTCGGCCCGGTTCATATACACCGGGACGGGGTACCTCGCCAGCAGGCGCTCCACGCCCCAGACATGGTCGAAGTGGCCGTGCGTGAGGAGGATGGCATCGGGCGTGAGGCCCTCCGAGGAGAGGAATCCAAGGAGTTCCCGTTCCCCTTCGTCGGAGCTCATGCCGGGGTCCACGACCGTGCAGGAACGGCTTCCGTCGGCCCATAAGACCATACAGTTGGTACCCAGGGGATTGAACTGGAAAATGCGTGTATGAAGCATAGGTGTCAGTCTAAATTGATTGCAAATTTACGAAACTTTTGCCAACTTTGTAGATAGTTAGACCAAGCCTGAACCATGCATATCGGAATAGCCGGAAATATCGGTAGCGGAAAGACGACGCTCACGACGCTGCTGGCCCGCCACTATGGCTGGACGCCCAAGTTCGAGTCCGTCACCTACAATCCGTACCTTGCAGACTATTACGCAGACATCAAGCGCTGGTCCTTCGCCCTGGAGATGTACTTCCTGCAGCAGCGCCTGCACGACGTCCTGGAGATTTCCAGGTCAAAGGATGTCATCATCCAGGACCGCACCCTCTTCGAGGGCGTGCACATCTTCGTCGCCAACAACTATGCCCAGGGGAACCTCTCGGAACGGGACTACAACACTTACATGGATACCTATAATGTAATGATGGAAGTAGTCCGGCAGCCGGACCTGATGATCTACCTCCGCTGCGGCATCGAGCACCTGGTTTCCCAGATCCAGAAGCGCGGGCGGGACTACGAGCAGTCCATCTCCATCGAATACCTGAGCGGCCTCAACGAGCGCTACGAGGAGTGGATCGCCGGATACTCCGGCCGCCTCATCGTCATCGACGCCGACAACCTGGATTTCCTGGCCCGTCCGGAGGACTTCGCCGTCATCACGGACCGGATTGACGCAGAACTGTACGGCCTGTTTCAAGAATAAACATTCATAGCATATGCATATAGCAATCGCCGGTAATATCGGAAGTGGCAAGACCACCCTTACCAAAATGCTCGCCGCCCACTACGGCTGGACTCCCAAGTTCGAATCCGTGGACTACAACCCCTACCTTGCAGACTTCTACGAGGACATGGAGCGCTGGTCCTTCAATCTCCAGATTTACTTCCTGAACAAGCGTTTTCAGGACGTGGTGGAGATTTCCAAACACAAGGAGGTGATCATCCAGGACCGCACCATCTATGAGGACGCCCGCATCTTCGCGCCCAACCTTCACGCCATGGGCCTGATGTCCACCCGCGATTTCGAGAACTACAGTGACCTGTTCGACCTCATGATGTCCCTGGTGAACCCGCCGGATCTGCTGATCTACCTCAAGAGTTCCATCCCCAACCTCATCGCCCAGATCCAGAAGCGCGGCCGCGAGTACGAACGTTCCATCCGTATCGACTACATCACAGGCCTCAACCAGCGTTACGACGACTGGATCAAGGACTACAAAGCCCGCCTCCTGGTCATCGACGTGGACAACATCAAGTTTGAAAACCGTCCCGAGGACTTCCAGTTCATCACGGACAAGATCGACGCCGAACTTTACGGACTATTCCCCACCCGCTAGAAACTTAAACCTGCCATGGCAACAGCAAGACCCACCATCATAGACTTCGTCGAGAAGTACTCCCGCCAGTATGAGAACAATGTTTACCTGAGAGAAAAGGTAAACGGGCAATGGAAAGAAATCACTCAGGGACAAACCCGCGAGGAAGCCTACCGGATCGGTGCCGGCCTCATGTCGCTGGGTGTAAAAAAGGGAGACAAGATCGCCCTTCTGTCGGAGAGCCGCGCCATGTGGATCCTCTCCGAACTGGGCGCCATGTACGCCGGCGCCACGGACGTCCCCCTCAGCGTAAACCTGGGCGAAGGCAAGGACCTCGTGTTCCGCATCAACCACTCGGAATCCAAGTGGATCCTGGTTTCCGGCAACCATCTGCCCAAGATCCGCGCCATCCTGCCGGAATGCCCCGCCGTGGAAAAAGTCATCGTATTCGATGACAACGCCTTCGACTTCGACACGCTCGAAGCCCGGGAAATCCGCATGAGCGAGATTCAGAAGATGGGCCAGGAGTTCCTCATCGCCCATCGGCCCGAATTCGAGGCCCGCTTCCGTTCCGTCGGCCCGGACGACTATGCCAATATTTCCTACACCTCCGGCACCACCGCGGACCCGAAGGGCATCCTCCTGACGCACCGCAACTATACGGCCAACGTGGAGCAGGGCAATTCGGTGATTTCCGTGGATTTCGGCGCCACCATGCTCATCATCCTGCCGCTGGACCACTGCTTCGCGCACGTGGCGGGCATGTACACGATGATGATTTACGGGGGTTCCATCGGCTTCGTTCCCATCGGCAAGAATGCGCTGGCCACC
>JAEEGJ010009573.1_pt1 | contig 25826 bp, 19 predicted proteins | sample 8958761 | NCBI WGS metagenome assembly JAEEGJ01 (sample SAMN16246546, study PRJNA631951) | gut metagenome | biome: gut microbiome; feature: rumen; material: RS-attached | host: Bos | place: Iran: Karaj | collected 2018-10 | reverse complement strand
CAAAGGCATTCATGCTGCTCATGTCAGAGAAGATGCCGGAACTTGTAAAGACTCAGGTAGAGGCTATCAAGGGTATCAAGTTCGACAACGTAACCGTTTGGGATTCAGGCAACGGCGCCGACGGAAAGGGATCGACCGCAAACTTTCTGAGCGGACTCATGAAGTCTGTTCCTCCTATGTCGGACCTCTTTAACATGGCCGGTCTGAACCTGCCCGAGTATCTTGGCAAGAAGAAGGAAGCCGATGCTCCCGTAGCTCAGGCAGAGGAGATTAAGGAGGACAAAAAGAAGAAGTAATCCTTAACTCTCAGTACAGAAAAAGCACACGACAGGGCGTGTTCCCGTCGTGTGCTTTTGTGTTATTATACTCATTTGTGAGTATGACGGGGTATTGCCGAAAGTGCTATTTTTGCACTCAGTTAGACTTGTTTTATATAAGAATATGGGTGTAAAAGCGTCTGAATATGTCCCACAGGACAAAATGAGGGACCTGATAGAAGACAACAATCTGATGTTGCTTGTAATCAGCCGTTTCGGAATTCAGTTCGGATTCGGTGACAGTACCATAAATGAGGTATGCCGTGATAACGGTGTTGACTGCCAGACCTTTCTGGCGGTGGCAAATCTGATAGCAGGAAAGAACTATACCGCCTATACCGTTTCACTGCCGGCTATCATTGAGTATCTTAAGCGTGCCCATACCTATTTCAGTGATTTCATTCTGCCCACCATACGCCGCAAACTCATTGAGGCCATCAACTGCAATGATGTGAATGATGTGGCGTTCCTGATACTCAAATTCTATGATGACTACACCGTCGAGGTGCAGAACCACATGAAGTATGAGAATGATACCATATTCGTATATGTGGAGAAACTGATGCGCGGACTGCCCACAGGAAAGTTCAACATATCCAAATACTCGGCAAGCCATGACAACGAATCCCAGAAACTCAAGGAACTCAAGGATATCGTGATACGTCACTACCGTCAGCCCAACAATGACCTTCTGAACTCGGCCCTGTACGATATCATAAACTGTGAGAATGACCTGATATCACACAGCGAGATAGAGGAACGTCTGTTTGTTCCGGCAGTAATGAAACTGGAGAAATCGGTCGTAACGGGATCGGACCAGATGCAGGGAAGTGCATCGGACGCAATACAGAGTGCCAGCGTGGCAGTGTTGAGCGACCGCGAGAAAGACATAATAAAATGTGTGGCCAAGGGTATGTCAAACAAGGAGATAGCCGATGCGTTGTTCCTGTCAATCCATACGGTGACCACCCACAGACGTAATATTACGGCCAAACTCCAGATACACTCACCGGCCGGTCTGACCATTTACGCCATAATCAACAATCTGATTGATATTGCAGAGGTGAACCTGCAGTAGAATCACGCGTATGCGTGCATACCTCCCAGAATCAGGTTCACTCCGAAATAGGTGATGAGAACCGCTATTATGGCTGCAACCGAGTAGGCGTGGAAGAACCGCGGCCTGCTGAAACGTGACATGGTGCTGCTGTGAAGCATGGCGGCATAGATGAGCATGGTTATGAGAGCCCATGTCTCCTTGGGATCCCAACTCCAGTAGTTTCCCCATGAAATATTTGCCCAGACGGCTCCTATGAATGTTCCTGTTGTCAATATGAACACGGCGGGATAAAGAATCACCAGACTTACGTCACGCAGTTTGGCCGATGCCTCCAGAGGCATGAGCAGTCCCATTATTCCTGTCAGGGCCACAAGTCCGAAAAGCGTATATGAAACCATCATGCATAACACATGGATGCTCAGCAGGGGAGACTGCAGTACCGGCATGAGGTGCGTAATCTGCGGATTGGAGCCTGCAAGTGAAGCCACCAGCATGGTGAATCCGGCCAGTATGAATCCCATGGGCTGGATGACCGGGATGCTGCGGTAAAGCGCTATCATGGCTATTGAAACGAGCCAGGCCATGAGCATCATCACCGAGTAACTGCCGGCAAACGGAGCGTGTCCCGATACATACCAGCGCAGTCCCAGCACAAGCGTGAGGTAAGCCAGCAGGGCGATTGATATAACCAGCATGGAGTTGCTCATCCATAAAGGCGTCTTGCGGCCGCGTCCCATCATGATTCCGGTAATTACAAACAGTATCATTCCCAGCGTTATGGAGGCCATGAAAGGAACCATCGGTCTGGATATCCTGTTGTAGAGCATCTCTGCACGGAAATGTGTGGCAGAGGGCAGGATATCGGCCGCAACCTTATGCTGATACTTGACAATCTTGTCCAGAATCAGGCTCACTTCGGCCCAGTTCTCTTTCTTTATGTCATCATGGATGAGGTCAATGGAACGGCGTATGAATACCCATGTGTCGTAATCAAGTTCCTCGGGCAGCGGATCGCTGGGTGAGAACCATTCCACCCGGCCGCCCTGCTGTACGGCAAGCCCGGTCTGTGGGTCAATCCTTAAGGGGAATATCCTGAAAGCCTTGCCCGATGCCGCCTGCATACGTATGGACTCTTTCTCGGTCTCCACCTGGGTGCCGCGGTCCTTGTTCTTGAGTTTGAACGGGACTACGTTCCACCAGTCGTACCAGAAGAGCCAGCCGGTAACCACCTGGGTGGAGGTATTACCCTGATAACCGTTTTTGCCGTATGCTTTAAGGCTGTAATCGCGGGTCATGGTCTGCAGCGGTGCCACACGGTCATTGTAGTATATGTGGAGTTTGTCAAACTGGGCCGATATGCTGTCGGGCAGTACCGGGAGTTCATAATCGGCTCCGGATGCTTTTGCTGTACCCGCCCCGGCAATCAGCAGTATCAGTAATATAGAAGCCTGTTTGCTGAGATTGGCCACAGCGGTGCGGAATCCGGAATTCTTTTGGAAGAAAAAGACTGCCAATGAGATGAGCAGCAGGATATAACCGGTGTAGGTTATACCTACGCCCCACGGGTCATGGCTGACGGAGAGCAGGCTGCCCTGGCCGTCTTCATCGTAACTGGCCTGATAGAATCGGTATCCGTGATACTTGAGTATGTTGTTCATGGAAATGGTGTGGGTGGTGCTGACTCCGGAATCGGGGTCATCCAGACGGACTGTGCTGCTGTAATCGGAAGCTGCGCGGGAGCCCTCATAATACTCTATGCTGAACTCCTTGAGTGTCAGGCTGAAAGGCAGTATCTGACGGAAACCCTCATCCGATACCCACTGGGATGTGGTCTCTCCCTTACGTATATGCATACGTCCCTGCTTGCCGGAGAGCATAGTTACAAGAGCACCTGCAAGGATAAGCACCAGTGCGATGTGAAGGAAGAAAACGGCAGGTTTCTTTATGGTCTTGCGTTTTATCAGATAAATAATGCCTGATACGGCAGACACAGCCCAGAGTGCTATGAACACCGGGTTGTGATAGATTAATCTGAAAGCCTGTGACGTACCGTACAGTTTCTCAATAACGGTGGCAGCCGCCATCATGATTATGATGACAGCTGCTGTACCGAATGATAAGTATTTAAGTAATCTCATGACCGCTAAGTTAAATGGAATTGATGAATTCCACAACAGCGTCACGCTCCTGTTTTGACAGGTTATAGAATTTTTCCGTAGCCCGGTATGCCTCGCTTTCCTTGCTGTATCCGTGCCACATGATGGCCTCGATGACATTGCGGGCGCGGCAGTCGTGCAGGCGGTCATCGGCTCCGGTATTTGTAAGGGAGAGTCCGCGGCCCCAAAGCGGGGTGGTGCGGCACCAACTGCCGTGAATGCCGTTTTTCATGTACAGACGATGATGGATCATGTCGGTGTAAGGCCAGATGGTCTGGTCCTGATAGCGCGGCAGTTCCTTGCCCGACAATACTGCAGGTTTCCAGTGGTTGTCATCGGTAGTCTGCCATGAGGGACGGTGACAGGTGGCGCAGCCTATGCGGTTGAATACCTCCTTGCCCAGCTGCACCTCCTCCCGGTTCAGGTTGCGGGCACGGGGAATGGAGAGTCCGCGATGCCATACCATGAAATCGTAGTACTGCTCATCGCTCATATCGGCCGTGAAGTTATGCCACTGGTTGTCAAACTGATTGGTTCCCGGGTCAAGCAGATGCAGGACGGCGTCACGGATGCCTTCATCGGTCCCGTCGGCATAGTAGGGTGATGTGGGATCGGCCTTGATGGCTGCAATCACATCGGGATTCTCTGACATGGCGGTTGCCCAGGCTGTAGTGGTGTACAGCTTGGGACGGTCGCTGCGGCTTACGTTGGTGATGTTCCATATTGCGTTGGCACCGGCTCCGTCCTGGAGTGATGCGCGGGTCATGGCATATGTGAAACGTTTTACCATCTTGGTGCCGGCTGGTGCGGGAGTTCCGTCGGCAAATTCTCCGGCAGCCAGGGTGTACCATGCCGACGGAGCGAAATCATTTGCCTCCTTATCCCAGAATGCGGGGTTGAGTTCTACAAAACGGGCCTCGCGGCGGTACTGCTCACGTATGCTGTCCTGAGGGATGGCATCCAGCAGACCCGATCCTATTATTCCTATGGTCGATTCCAGACGGAATGCCACTGCGCCGGTCTCGTACGGGGTGGGCTTGGTGTTGAAGGCATCGGCCGGTATGTTTACCTCGGGGTAGATGAGGCTGTATTCCTCGCCGTCGGGGAATTTCATGGGCAGGCCGCTCTCCATCTCGGTTACGGGGAGCCACTGTATATCTATCTTCTCCTCTTCAATAGGGGGCAGGAAGGGGTAGGTGGCTTTTGTCTGGGGCATTCCGGTGACTTCGGCTACGTATGGACCGTCGTCGCTGTTCTGTCCGTCAACGGGATGATAGATTACAAGAAGATAACCGTTGCCGAATGTGGCGCGGTACTCGCTCTGGCGCTTGCCGTGGCCGTAGCCGGGATGGCAATCCAGGCAGGATGAACGCAGATAGGCCGGTCCCAATCCCTTGAACGGGGCTGTGGCGATGGTGTACTTGCGCTCAAATGCGGCTTCACCCAGATTGAATGCCATGCTGAGTCCCTGGGCTGTAACAGCAGGTGTCTCATCCTCATAGCATCCTGCAGTGACATTGTCGGTGGTTCCCAGTTCTCCTCCGGGATACCATTCGGCTGCACTGAAATTACCTACTGCCTGGCCCACGTATTTGGCGTCGGGCTCACGGGTGTTGACGTTCTCTTTAATACCGTTATTGCCGTCGGTGCATCCGACGGCAACGGTCAACCCAAGAACAAGGGCTGTTCTTAATCCTTTTATGTTCATATCAGTTATTGTTTAACAATCCACTGTGCGGCTTTGTTAAGTTCTTCATCAAGTTCATTTATGACATCCATTGCATCCTGAACGGCATTATCGCGATAGATATCTACGAATGCACCCTTCTTCTGGCACTCCTTCAGGGCGTTTACGGATTCGCTGAGCTTGGTCTGCAGGGCATCGGCTCCGTCATACTTGTGATTCTTGAGTATGTTTATGAGTGATTTGCTCTCAGGTGCAGTGGCTCCGGCCTTTCCGTAGAGTGAATACTGGATGCTCAGTATGTTGTCTATGAAATCCTGGAATGATTTCTTGCTGTAGGGTGATTCAATGTAGTTGATGTCCTCACCGCTGTGGGCGTTACCCATCTTTACGTTGGCAACCTCGTTGCATATGTTGGAGCATCCGGCTACCAGTATTGATGAAGCTGTCTCCTGCCAGGTGGCGTAGGTGCTGCCGGCCTGTGCTGCTCCAAGCATGTTCTCACCGTATGTCTTATCGGATCCGGAAAGTGTGACGGGAACCTCCAGTTCCTCGCAACGCTCCTGCCAGGCCTGGGGTGCATCGGGATTCCATGATACGCTCAGACGATAGCAGTTGTCACGCAGGTCACCGGCCACTGCAGCAGCATAGATGAGTTCCTGTGCACCTGTAACGGTCTTGCCGCTGAATGCTTCGTGGTCCTCATTCCCCTGCAGGGCACTTACGGTGCGGTTCTGTCCGTCGCGGAACAGGATGAACTCAATACCGTGGAATCCCAGCAACTCGGCACCCAGTTTGGCCGATGCATATGCTATTCCGTCCTCACCTTCCAGGGCTGCAACCTGCTCGGCGTTGCTCAGTGCGGTGGCCAGAGCCTCAACATCCAGAGGCCATGTGTCAATGTGGGGATCAATTCCGAAATCGGTAGCGGCACCGTACAGGAATGCCTCGGACTCCTCCCATGACTGGCGGGCCTGGAGGAATTTCTGGCAGATGGCATCAATCTCGGCCTGGGTTAGATCCTCTACACCTTTCTCAGCGGCTGCAGCCAGAAGGTCATACAATTGTGCCGACTCTGAGGCCAGGTCATTGTATGTGGAGTAAACCACACCGGGTACGTACTGCTGAACGGCAGCCTTGATGTCGTTCTCAAATGATGATGAATTCTCCTCTTTCTTTGAATCGTCGCAGGCAGTCAGTGCAATAGCGGCTACTGCCATTCCCAAAATGAATCTGTTCTTCATAATTATGTTTTTATTTGAAAAATCCCATGTATGCTATACCTATTGAAACTGACGGCTCGTTGTTGTAACGGCTGTCACGGAAACGCTCCGAGAACTCGGCCTTGACGGCAATCTGCGGTATCGGGAGCCAGTTGATGCCGGCTGCTATGCGGTGTACATCGGTAAAGGTGTAATCCTGCTGGTCAGATGCCGGTATATACGGGTCGTAGTATTCGTATCGGCCAAATACAAAGAGTTTCTCATCGGCCTTACCCAGAACATTGTAACCGGCCTCTCCGCCGTAGGTCAGGGCGGCTTTTCCTACCGGAGTCTTCTTGTAGGGAGCGTTGTTTGATGTCATGTTACGCTTTACGGTACTTATGGTTACGGCGTCCGATACGTAACCGTAATCGGCATTTCCGCGTATTACCAGATTGTCGGATTTGTAACTGAAATCAAAGCATCCTATTGCGGTGCGGCCTTTGATGTCTTTGTATCGGGTGTCTTTCATGTCGTTGGGGAATGAGTTGTGCATGCTGTTGCCGTAGTAGCCGCTCAGACTCAGACGCAGGTTCTTTATGGATCGGTTATCAATCCTGGCTGCAAAACCGTAGTTGTTGGCTACCTTGAACTCATAAGGTGAAGCGGCGCCGTATTTTACAAAGTTGTCGCGGTTGAACATGAAGGCGTCAAGTCCGGCAATCATCTGGAACTCATAGCGCCAGTTTTTTATGTCTCCCCAAAGGCCTATTCCGGTGTCGTGCCAGGTTGAGGGCAGGATGGTATATTCTCCTTCGGGGCGGTAGACGGTAAAGAAGTTCAGGGGCTCGTGGGCGTTGTTCAGGGCACCCACGGGTACCACCATGTGGCCCACACGGATGTTCAGCCAGGGCTTGATCTCCTTCTGCAGCCAGAACTGCTCAAGTGCCACCTCGCCGCCTTTCTCAATTTCAGTTTCCCATTCGCCGGCTTCGGTGTACTCTTTCTCTACGGCACTGCCGGTACCGGTATGCTCAAACTCAATCTCGGTCTGCATGGACCATCCCTGACCGAAATCGTAGCCCAGATATATTACGGCATGAGGTATGTCAAACCGGCCGTGACTGGGATCATTCTTGTATTTGGTGGGGTTTGAGTATCGGTATACGTTGTCGCTGTAAAAATTTCTGCTCATTACGACCTCTCCGTATCCGCCTACTGTCAGATGTGTGTTTTCCTGTGCTGCAATATGTGCAGTGAATACTGATGACAAAAAAACAAGACTAAAGATAAACCTTTGCATCGTCACTCTTTTTTTACGGTGCAAAGGTCTCTCTTAAACCTTGTACAGCCAATACTCACTTTTAGTGATTCTCTGTCCCGCTATGAAGGCAAACTTTGTAATATCTGACAAAATCTTTACATTTGTAATTCCGCGAATACACGATTCAAAAAACAACATATGGACAAGAACATTGAAATGAACCCTAACCTGCTGGTGCGCTTTCTGGGCAAGCCTGCAAGTGAATTTACCTGTGCGGATATTATCCGCTACTGTCGCGAGAATGCCATACAGTTCATCAACCTGCATTACTGCGGATGGGACGGCAAGCTCAAGACCCTGAACTTTGTAATAAACAGCGCCGAGCATCTGGAGAACATCCTGCAGGCCGGTGAGCGTGTGGACGGTTCCAGTCTGTTCCCCTTCATCGAGGCCGGAAAGAGTGACCTCTACGTGCTGCCGCGTTACAAGACCGCATTCGTGAACCCGTTTGCCGATGTTCCCACGGTTGATCTGCTCTGCTCATATTTTGACCGCGAGGGCAACCAGTTTGAGAGCAGCCCCCAGTACATACTTCACAAGGCTCACAGTGAGTTCAAGGCAGTGACCGGTCTGGAGATGCAGGCTATGGGTGAGCTTGAGTACTACGTAATATCAGAGGCCGAGGACCTCTACCTTACACCTGATCAGCGCGGCTACCACGAGAGCGCTCCGTTCTGCAAGTTCCAGGATCTGCGCACCGAGGCCATGAAGCTGATAGCCCAGTGCGGCGGTCTGATCAAGTACGGCCACAGTGAGGTGGGTAACTTTACCCAGGACGGCAAGATCTATGAGCAGAACGAGATCGAGTTCCTGCCTACCGATATAGAGGATGCCGCCGACCAGTTGGTGGTGGCCAAGTGGGTTATGCGTCAGTTGGCATACCAGTACGGCGTGACCCTGACCTTTGCCCCCAAGATTACCGTGGGCAAGGCCGGATCAGGCATGCACGTACACTGCAAGTTTACACGTAACGGACAGTCTGTAATGACCAGGAACGGAGAACTGACCGATGAGTGCCGCAAGGCTATTGCCGGATATATGGCAGCCGGTACATCACTGCCCGCATTCGGTAACCCGCATCCGCTTTCATTCATGCGTCTGGTACCGCATCAGGAGGCTCCCACATCTCTCTGCTGGTCATTCTCCAACCGCAGTGCACTGGTTCGTGTTCCGCTGGGATGGCTCAAGCGCATGGATATGGCCGCCAAGTGTAATCCGCTTGAGAAGGCTGCCGATAAGGATTTCAGCGACAAGCAAACATTCGAGTGGCGTGCCAGCGACGGTTTTGCCGATACCTATCTGCTCATGGCAGCACTCTGCTGCGCAGCCCGTCACGGATTTGAGATGCCCGACGGCCTGAAACTGGCCGAGAAGACATTCGTAGGTCTGGGCGTGAACATTCATGACGAGAAGAACCGCGCCGTCCAGGAGGCCCTGGAACAGTTGCCCGGCTGCTGCGTTGAGGCTGCAAAGGAACTGCAGAAAGACCGTGAGATTTATACCGCACGCGGTGTGTTCTCGGACAACATCGTGGATTACCTTATTAAGTTCCTGACCGATTTCCATGACGAGACCCTGCGCAGTCAGCTGGACTCAAAGGGCCTGCTCAAACTGGTTGAGGAGAGCATAGACAAAGGCTGATGTTAAGGGCGCAACAGTGGAACAGCCAGATCTGGCTCAGCGGGTGGTGGAAAGCATCGGTATCCCGCGGCGGTGATGCCAAGCGGGCGTTGCTTACCAAGGTGTTCACGCACAATCTGGACATTTTCCGTGACGGAGCCTACCGCACAGAGAGTGACCGCGTTGTCACACTTCCCGTAAGCGGCCAATTTCTGGATGACGCCCAGATGTTCTCCGCGCCCATCAAACTCAAAAATGATACCAAAGGGGTCAGACCCCAATGGTATCATTTTGACGTTTTGAATCAGGATTGCATTCTGGTTACGCAGGATCTGGTGGAGCAGGGGTACAATCCTGCTTTGCTGAATATGGCCAGCCTGTATCATCCCGGAGGCGGGGTGCTGCAGGGCTCCGGCGCCCAGGAGGAGGATTTGTGCCGCCGCAGTACACTGGCCATTTCGCTCTACCAGTTCTCACTGCCGGGAGGCCGATACGGGGATCTGGCCGATATGGTGGGCGTAAAGCGTCGTGCCGAGCGCTATCCCATGGATAATACCTACGGCGGTATCTACAGTCCTGGCATAACCTTCTTTCGCGGTACCCGTGATGAGGGTTATGTGCTGCTGGACAATCCGTTCCAGGCGGCGGTGATATCGGTCGCATCATTAAATTACAACCCCAAGCACGGACACAACTCTCTGGATGCCGATGGCAATATCCCTGAGGCCGATAAGCCCGTGCTTAAGGAGAAGATACGCACTATACTGCGCATCGGCATACTTAAGGGGCATGACAGCCTGGTGCTGGGCGCATTGGGATGCGGTGCGTTCTGCACTCCGCCTGCGCAGATGGCCCGTCTGTTCCATCAGGTCCTGGACGAGGAGGAGTTCCAAGGTAGGTTCAAATTGATTATATTTGCAATAATCGATTCACCATCTAGCAACAATTACAAGCCGTTCCTTAAGGAATTCAGTAAATAAAGGACTATGTCGTTTTCAAAAGAAGTTCAGACTCTGCAGTTCCTGCCGGTTAAGGGAATAATCAATGCGCGTGACCTGGGCGGTTATGTTACGGCCGATGGCCGTACCGTGCGCTCCGGTAGGCTGATCCGTGCCGCTTCTCTGGCCGATGCCACCGCTGCCGACCTTAAGTACTTGCAGCAGATTCCGGTTACCAGGGTCATTGATTTCAGACAGGATTTTGAACTTTCGGGACGTGAGGACAGGATAATCGATGGCGCCGAGTATGTGCGCATTCCCATAAACAGCAACGGCAATGCGATGGATGACGAGGAGGCCTTGGGGATAAAGAAACAAAAGCAGTTCAATGTCAGGAAACTGATAATGATAGCTGCCTTCAACAAGAGAGCGCAGCAGGTGGCTCGTGACCTCTATCCCAATATGGTCACACTTGAATCATGTCAGAAGCGGTTTGCCAGGTTCCTGCGAATACTAGTGGAGTCTCCCGATAGCGGAGCGGTATTTTTCCATTGCACCCAGGGCAAGGACCGTACCGGTCTGGCATCGGCCTACATTCTGGCGGCCCTTGGGGTGGACAGGGAGACGATAATCGCTGATTTTGACGCAACGAATGCGGTCTATGCCAAGGATGTAAAGCGTCTGTCCCGCCGCGTGCGCTTCTGGGGCGGCCGCGAGGATGAACTTAGTGTTGTCCAGGCGTTCATCGGCGCCAACACCGGCAACTTCATCAAGACCCTGGACCTGATAGATGCTCAGTACGGATCAATGCAAAACTACCTGAAAGGTCCGCTTGGCCTCTCTGACACCGACATCGCCACCCTCCGTGAAAGATATTTAAAGTGACGCAAAACGAAACGACCCCTTTGCGTCACTTTACGCTGCGGATCTCTTTGCCGAAGGGGAAGATTGACCCGAGGGCAATCTTGAAGTGCATCTGGCCGAACGGGAAGCCGATGATGGTGATGGTGAACAGCAATGCCAGAACAAGATGGAAGGCTGCAATCTCCCACCAGCCGGTTAGGATCCACAGGACGTTGAATCCGGTGCTCAGGCATCCTGGCTGGCCGGGCTTATCGGCCATCTCACGACCAAACGGCCACAGGCAGAAAGTTCCGATTTTGATTATCTGAACTCCGAACGGGATGCCTATTATGGTAATACAATAAAGGAATCCTATCAGATAATAGACGAGTGCAGTTACAAAACCGCCCAGAATAACCCAAAGGAAATTGCCCAAAGTCTTCATAATTGCAAGGTTTTATTAATCTCACAAATGTAGCAATTTTGCGGAAAATGACGCAAAACGAAACGACCCCTTTGCGTCACTTTTACTAATTTTGCGTCATGGAAAGAACACTTGTAATACTTAAGCCCTGCACTGTGCAGCGCGGACTGATTGGAGAGGTAATATCACGTTTTGAAAAACGCGGTCTCAAGCTTGTGGCCATGAAAATGCAGCAGCTTGATGCCGATATCCTGCGCCGTCATTATGCGCATATGGTGGAGAAACCTTTTTATCCTATAATAGAGAAGTCGATGATGGCGGCACCCGTGGTTCTGTGCTGCTGGGAGGGTATTGACGCCGTAAGCGTAGTGCGCGAGATGGCCGGCGCTACCAACGGCCGAAAGGCACTGCCCGGCACTGTTCGCGGTGACCTTTGCGTAAGTCATCAGGAGAACATCATCCACGCATCGGACTCACTTGAAACCGCTCAGGCGGAGCTGGCCCGATTCTTCACTCCTGCGGATTACTGCGACTACCCGTCACCCCTGCTTAACTACCTCTACGCCCAGGATGAGCTCTGATGATACCATTGGGGACGGTTCCGTTTGGTACTATTTTCGCTGATCGGTGATGTTGACGCCGGGAAAATCGGCCTCGTTGAAAGTGACGTCCTTTTCAGTGACGCTGAACTTGAAATTGCTCATGGTCATGGTTATTCCCATCATCTTGGTGGACATGCTGATGGGGTCATAACTGTCTTTGCGGACTTCGAGGGTTATCTTTTTGGGCGAATCGTCATCATCGTTGCTCTTCTTTTTCTTGCAGAGCAGTTCCCATTTTACCAGGTTCTCGCTTTTGATTGTGACGTCATAGCCGCCAGCGATGTCTCCGAACATATCCACGTCCATACTGCCCTTGCTGTTTTGGCCCTGGGCGAACTTTGCCGCGATGGTGTCGTTGGTAATGATGAGCGAGTTTGATTCGGACATATAGACCCAGTTGGTCTTGCCGTCATTGAAGGTTATGATGTCGTGCCCCTTCATGTTTACATCGAGGCGCCTCTTGTCACCTAAAACCCATGTCCGGGTGGTGACAAGACCTACAACAGGCACTTTTATATCGACGTTCACACTCAGACCTTTATCCTTGAGTGAGCTGATTCTCTCATTCATCCGGTTTACTATCTCAAGGCCGGTCTGTGCAAACGAAATTGTGGCCGATAAAAAGGCAATGGCAAAACAAAGGATTCTCTTCATATATAATTAGGTTGAGAGTACTGCAAGCACATTGATGAGTTCTTCGCCGATGGGCTTGTCCTTCTTGACTGCCTGGGCGATGGGGATGTTGACCATCTCATCGTTGTCAATGCCGATCATCACATTACGCTGACCCTCTTTCAGGGCCTGGATTGCGGCCACACCCATGCGGCTTGCCAGTATGCGGTCCAGAGCGCTGGGACGTCCGCCACGCTGCACGTAACCCAGTATCGATACGCGCACGTCAAACTGCGGATACTCGTTGTGCATACGCTCGGCGTAGTGCATTGCTCCGCCATCGGCCTCCGATACAATCACGATCGAACTGCGTTTGGACTTGCGGATGCCGCGCTCGATGTATGCGGCCAGCTGGTCGATATCGGTAAACTTCTCGGGGATGATGGCGGCCTCGGCTCCGGCGGCGATGGCGCTGTTCATGGCCAGGAAACCGGCATCGCGCCCCATTACCTCTATAAAGAATATGCGGTTGTGCGAGTTGGCGGTGTCGTGAATCTTGTCCACGCACTCCACAATGGTGTTCAGCGCGGTGTCGTAGCCGATGGTGTTATCGGTCCCGTACAGGTCATTGTCAATTGTTCCGGGTAGGCCGATGACCGGGATGTCGTACTCGCTTGTGAGTTCCTGCGCTCCGGACAGAGAACCGTTACCACCTATTACTATAAGGGCATCGATTTTGTGCTTCTTAATTGTGGCGTATGCTTTGGCGCGGCCCTCGACGGTCATGAACTCCTTGCTGCGTGATGTGCGCAGTATCGTTCCGCCCTCAAAGATTATGCCCGATACACTCTCGGTGGTGAACTCCTTGACATCATCGTTGATGAGGCCCTCGTATCCGCGGTAAATGCCCCAGACCTTCCAGCCCTCATAAATGGCGGCGCGTGTCACCGCACGTATAGCGGCGTTCATTCCGGGTGAATCACCGCCCGATGTCAAAATACCTATACTTTTAATCTTAGCCATATCTCCCAATTTTGTGACAAAGATAGCAAAATGATACCATTGGGGTCATTTTAAAAAAAAACTGCAAAATGTTTGGAGGTAATTACAAAATGTAGTTTATTTGCAGCAGAGATTAGTTTGAAATTTTATAAAACCAGCTATATGAAAAAACTGACCGATAAGGAAATTGCAATCATGAACGTACTCTGGGACGGGGAGCCCATGTCAATGAGGGATATTCTGGAGCGCCAGCCCGAGCCCCAGCCGCACTTCAATACGGTGGCAACTTTTGTGCGCCGTCTGGAGAGCAGCGGCATGATTACACATAAGGAACTGGGTGCCCGGTTCTTTCTGTATGAGCCGGCAGTAAGCCGCGAGAAATACGCCGAGATGGTCAACAGGGAGAGCGTCAATAAGTTTTTCGGCGGATCCTACATGGAGTTCATCTCCTGTCTGGTAGAGCAGCAGGAGGTCAGCGTGGAAGAGCTCAAGGAGCTTATCAAAATGGTAGAAAAGAAATAGTCATTATGGGTAGCATAGTCCTTTATATAATAGAGTGGGCGTTTGCCCTGCTGGTGCTGCTGGCCATCTATAAGGCAGCCTTCAGCGGTACCACTCTGCACCGCTTCAACCGGTTTTACCTGCTGGGAGCCACGTTGCTCTCGGCCCTTCTCCCCCTTGTGCACGTGACTATCACTGACAGCACCCCCGTAGCAGCAGGCCTCTCGATCGAAGAGACAGAGTTTGCCCGGGAACTGTCAGGGACATTCACGTTTACCGCCGAGCCGCAGACCATGTGGGCCGATGCCCCCGACCTGGCAACACCATCGCCTGAACCCGAACGCAAGACCAGCCTCTGGGCGGTCATGCTCATTGGCACATATTCAATCTATGTGCTGACCCTTATAATAGGATGGACGCGCGGAATTATAAGAGCCCGCAGGTTCCTGCGCGGCAAACCCCGCCGCCGTCTGAGCCGGACCGTCTGGCTGGTCACCCACAGCGAGCAGTACGGCCCGTTCAGCTGGATGAACTACATAGTGATATCGGACTCCGAGAACGGATTCGCCCGTCGCGCCAGCCTGCGTCACGAGTACTCGCACGTAAAACTCTTACACTCGATAGACCTTGTTGTATTGCTGGCCTGCACCATAGTAAACCCCGTGTGCTGGCTGGTACTCCAGGAGATAAAGATAGTCCACGAATATGAGGCCGATGACGAAGTAATCAACCGTTACGGCATCCAGGAACAGGACTATCAGAGACTTTTACTGATAAAAGCTGTCGGCGCAGAGGCCTATGCGCTTGCCAGCTCCTTTAACCTTAACATTAAAAAGCGAATCATTATGATGAACAAGAACAAAACCCGGAGGAGACGCCTCATGTGGCTTCTGCTCCTGATTCCCCTGCTGGGAATGACATCTGTCCTGTTTGCGCGTACAGAAAAGGCCGTAAATCTGGATGATAAATTACGTTTCACGCAAAGTAATGTTGAAATGGCTTTCAGGTTACCTGAACCTATGGATTATTATTCTTCCGGCACTCCTGCTTCTACAAGGACCGGCTCTGCAGCTTCAGCAAGAACTGTCCCGCCTCCTCCTGCTGCTGTAACGCGCGCCGAGTACATAAGGGTTATTGGAGATGATGAAGTAATAACTGATGAACTAAGAAATGACGCGCAAAGAAAGAATGAAATGATCATTCGTGAAAGGAATGTCATGACAATACAAATCAACAAGAATAATGAGATATATGTAAGAAATGGACTGATTAAAAGGGTTATAACAATTGATGAACTCAAGGACCTTGCCAAGAGGTTCATTCAGAATCCTGATAATGACAGCAGGCTTCCTGTTATAGAAGATTATGACATCGATGGTTATGGAACTGTTCAGACCACTGTAAAACATGTATTATCATTACAATATGACCGCAGTTCATCGGCTGGCGTTTGGAGTGATGTAAGGTATGAGCTGCAAAAAGCATATAATGAACTGCGCGATGAACTGTGTGTGAGCAAATTCGGAAAGAATTATGACCAATGCACTGATAGTCAGCAGAAGTTTGCCCGTGGCATGTATCAGATGAAAATCAGTGAGGCTCAACCCAAATCATATGATGGTGAAGGTAACCTTATTCAAACTCAAGTCAGGTCTGCTGCCGCCAATCCCGAACTGGCAAAGACCAACAAAGTCAATAAGGATTTGCGTATCAGGGTTAAGGGCAACCCCGCCTGGTTATACGTATCAACGGTATTGTTTGATAATGAGAACGGCCAGGATCATTTAAAGAGTGAGACCACCCCGAAACAAATCCGTGTAGAGGAGCTTGATGATTACATAGACCAGGCAATATCAGACGGAATGAAGATCCGCAAAGTCCGCCTTTCAATGCAGCCTGATGTTCACATGGGACCAATCATTGACCTGAAAGAAACCCTCCGCTACAGAATGCTGCTGCTCCTTGTCATGGAAAGCTACAAAGAATCTGCGGAGGCTGTTCCAGGCGGTCTGTCCAATTTGCCTGCAGCAAGTGCCGGTACGTATGATTGGAATGAGTTTGAAATAATAATCCGGTCTCAAGGTATAAGTGCTCAGAAAATAAAATGGCATCATGATGTGAATGGTAATGATGAGTGTTTGGTTGCTATTGGACCGCGTAGCCTGGGGCTTGACGAGTTTGACGAGCTAGAAGATTTTATGGATTTTCAGGACATAGTCAAGGAAGACATACAGAAAGTGACTGTTGTGGTTTTGCCCGATACACCCGATGAAACCTTGAATGGGGTGAAAACAGTCCTCAGAAAGAAGCAGTTACTCAATGTTCAATATCAGAACCGTAATAATGTAAGGTTCTTGGACTTACCCTCAACAACAATCGCAGATCCCAATGGTATAGCTATAGAACCCATAAATCTTTCTTCGTCTGAGCAGTATGTGGTATATACGTTTCACGTAAGTGATATCTCAGAACTAGAATCTGTGAAGAATCTGAAATCGGGTGTAAAGGATATATTCAAAGGCAAAAGAAATACTTTTTCTATTCAGTATTCGGAGGATAACCTTAAGAAAGTGAAGGAAATCATCGCAAAGTATCCCGACAAGAAGGTAAACTGGATGTTATAAGTACAAATGGGGCCTGACCCCAATTGCATGAAAAAGAGGTCGGACATCAAAATCCGCCCTCTTTTTTTGTGCTGTATGTTTATTTTTACAACGAAAGTACAAATAATTGTCAAAATGTTTGGTTGTTTTTACAAAATGTAATTTATTTGCATCAGAAGAGTGAAACAAAACATTATTGATATATGAAAAAACTGACCGATAAGGAACTTGCAATCATGAACGTGCTCTGGGATAACGGGGCGCTGTCCATGAGGGATCTTTTGGAACGCATGCCCGAGCCCCGGCCCAACTTCAATACGCTGACTACGTTTGTGCGCCGCCTGGAGGCAAGCGGAATGATAAAGCATCAGGAACTGGGTGCCCGGTTCTTTCTGTATGAGCCTGCCTTGGGCCGTGACAAATACGTTGAACAGATGAACAAGGAGAGTGTGTCCCGATTCTTCAACGGCTCGTACAAGGATTTCATATCCTGCCTTGTACAGCAGCAGGAGGTAAGCATTGATGACCTGAGAGACCTTATCCGCATGGCCGAAAACGCAAAATAAGAACAGTTATGGGTAGTATAGTCCTTTACATAATGGAATGGGCGTTTGCCCTGATAGTGCTGCTTACCATCTATAAGGCGGTATTCAGCGGCACCACATTATACCGTTTCAACCGGTTCTACCTGCTGGGAGCGACCTTGCTCTCGGCCCTTCTCCCCCTTGTGCATATTACCTTGCCTGAACAGACACCCGTAGTGAGTGACATGGCAATTGAGCGAATGGAGTTTGCCCATGAGCTTTCAGGAACATTTGTCTTTACGGCAGAGCCCGCGCCTGCCGTTACAGCCCCCGCCGACAAGTCAAGTATGTGGGCTGTGGTTCTGGTATGTATGTATTCGGCATATGTGCTGATGCTTTTGGTAGGTTGGAGCCGAAGCATAATCAGAACAAGACGGTTCCTGCGCGGGAAACGCCGCCATCGCATAAACCGCATGGTATGGCTGGTCACACATGATGAGGATTTCGGCCCGTTCAGTTGGATGAACTACATTGTCATATCGGATAATGAGAACGGGTTTGCCCGCAGGGCATGTCTGAGGCATGAGTTTTCACACATCAGACTGCTTCATTCCGTAGACCTGGTGTTCCTGTTAGCCTGCACCGTCGTTAACCCGGTTTGCTGGCTTGTACTGCAAGAGATAAAGATAGTCCATGAGTTTGAGGCCGATAACGAAGTGATCACCCGTTACGGCATACGGAACAGTGACTATCAGAAACTTTTGATAATGCGGACTGTCGGCGCAGAGGCCTATGCAATGGCAAGTTCCTTTAACCTTAACATTAAAAAGAGAATTATTATGATGAACAAGAACAAAACCCGGAGGAGACGCCTCATGTGGCTTCTGCTTCTAGTCCCCATGCTGGGAGTGACTTCTGTCCTGTTTGCGCGTTCTGAGAAATCATTGGACATTGATCCCTTAGGCATTAAAATAGGTACGGAAAACAATGATGGAACCTTAATAAAAGGTAAGGTGGTAGATGAGAAAGGAAAGCCGATAGCCGATGCCATTGTGGCAGAAAACCCGTCTCAGTCACCTGCGGTTTCTTTCAGTTTCCTTGGCTTTACAGATAAGAAAGGTGAATTCTCATTTACCACCCCTGACGGAAAGGACTTTTTCAGTGTAACTAAAGAGGGGTACAAGTCTGTCAAAATCCGTTTTGAGAACATTGATGGTGATGTAACCATTACCATGAAGAAAACAACGCCCGGAGATGAGACCAAAATTGAGGGTGATGAAGAGCATGCTGTTCCCGCATTCTTTGTAAAAGAACGCAATATGATGCGTGTGGTTGTCCTTAAAAACGGTAAGGTCCATATCAAAAATGGTGTAGTGGACAAGAAAGTATCCTCCGAGAAGATCAAGGACTATGTATGTCAGTTCATTGCCAATCCAAGGAATGACGACCGTCTACCATTAATTGAGGAGTATGAGATAGAAGGCTTTAAAACTGTCAATACCACCGTCAGACATGTTATAAGTCTGGAGCGAGAGGCCGAAGCCGGTATTGAATCGCGTGATAAGGTGTTTGGCATAATTCTGAACGCCTATCAGGAACTTAGGGATGAATGGTGCCTGCAAGAGTTCGGAAAGGTATATGACGAGTGCACGCAAAATCAGCAAGGCTGTGCAAGAGGTATGTATCCGGTTAAGGTCCTGGTGCCCGAGATGAGATACTATTGCGATGTTACCGTTGATGTCTGGAAAGAGACATTGGCAGCACAGGTAGACAGAACTGACAGCAAGACGGGCCTAAAGACTGATGCAAAGAAATCCCGGGATTATGCCAGAATAATGACCGATGTGAGCGATCTGGAGAACTATATTAATAACGTAATAGATCCTGAAAGCCGTATCCGTAGTGTCAAGCTGAGAATATATCCGGATGCATCGGCCGATGTCATATCGGACATTAAGAGGATATTGTATCAGAAATATGCTCCCGGTATCAGTACTGAATATGTTTCAGACAATGCAGAAAATCCTTTCAGCACCTTTACTGTTGTGCGCCAGTCTGTCAAAACCGGCGATATGATACAGGGTACAGTGATTGATGCCGCTGACGGCAATCCCTTGTCCTTGGTAAACGTGTATGAAATGGATTCGAAAGACCGCATTCGCGCTCATGCAATAACAGACTTGAACGGCAATTTCTCTATGCGCGTATCTGATCCCAATGATTATCTCAAGGTGTCACATGAGGGATATATGGAGGCCAGGAGACCGGTTTCGAGTGGTGGAATCATGCTGAGCAGGTTGGATGAGTATAAGTACAATGCATTCCGGATAATAATCCAGCCTCAAGGAATATTGGTACAGAAAGCCAAGTTGTATCATAAGATGAATGGTGATGATGAGGTATTGACGGAATTTGTACCATGCAGATTGCAGCTTGACCAGCTTGGAGATTATCTGGATGCTACTGACCTTGTCAAGGAGGATATACAGCAAGTCACTATTGTATATTGGCCCGATGCTTCCATTGAGACTTTTGATGAAGTCAATGCTATACTCAGAAAGAAAGGAATGTTTAATGTTAGATATGTGGATCCCCCGGCCCCGGCTAATAAAGATGCAATTTTGGAACCCGACCCTGGACCTGATGAGGATAACGTTTACACACTGGTAGACAGAGAACCGGAATTCCCGGGCGGTACAATGGGGTTGCTGGAATTTATGCGTACCACAATAAAGTATCCCGCACAGGCAAGAAAGGATACGATACAGGGTAGAGTCCTGGTTTCATTCATCGTCAACAAGGATGGCAGTATAGTCAAGCCCGAGATTGTAAAATCGGCACATCCGCTACTTGATGAGGAGGCCCTGAGGATGGTAAACGAGATGCCCGCCTGGAAACCGGGCGAGCAGAACGGCGTGCCGGTCAGGGTAAAATACACCATTCCGGTAAACTTCCGCCTCCGATAAGAGGCATACCTTTTTCAATTCTGAATAGTCTTATAACATAACACAATATGAAAAAGTTCGGTTTGTTTGTCCTTGCGCTCATTACATCCGCAAGCGTCTACGCCCAGGATGACGTAGAGGTCGGATCCAGGTTCGGTCACGGACAGGACAGTATCAAGATCCGCCAGAATATCAGCATCTATGTTGAGTATTACAAGACCAATGACTTCAAATCGGCCTACGAGAATGGCTGGAAGACAGTTTTTGAACAGGCGCCGTTGGCATCGGTCAATACATACAACTACGGTATCAAGATACTGCATTCGCTCTATAATGATGCCAAAGCGGCCAAGGATGAGGAGCTCATGTCCAAATACTCCACTGAACTTTTCCAGGTATACGAGCAGCGTCTCAAATATCTGGACCAACTCAACGCTTTTGCGCAGAACAAGGTTGCGGATTATGAAGTTCTGGGTCAGTACGGTCATGACTATATGTCCTACAACCCAAGAGTGCAGATATCCAAAGCCTATGAGATTCTGCGCAAGGCCGTTGATTTGGGTAAAGGGCGCTCGCAGGATTACGTTCTTGACGACCTTATGAACGTATCGGCCCAGCGTTTCAAGAATAAGAAGGATAACGAAGAGTATCGTGAGGCTCTGCTGCAGGACTATGTGGATTGTGCATCATATATTGACGAGTTCATAAATAACCAGACCGATGAGAAAACGCTTGAAAGGGCTCTGACATGTAAGGAAAGAATTGACGGTCTGTTCATTAACAGCGGTGCCGCCGACTGCGCTAAACTGCAGGAAATATACGGCCCCAAGATTGAGAACCACAAGGATGACCTTGAGTACCTGACCAAGGTCGTTAAGATCATGCAGATATTTGAGTGCAACTCAAGTGACGCTTACTTTGCAGCATCTGAGTATGCTCATGCCATCTCTCCTTCGGCCAGAACAGCCAAGGCTCTGGGTGCTCTCTACTACAAGCAGCGTGAAGATACCGAGAAGGCTATCCAGTATTATGAACAGGCTATTGAACTTGATGATGATAAGGCAAGTATAGCAGGTACCTATTATCTTATGGCAACCCTCTATTTTGCAAAGGACAACTATGACCGCAGCCGTTCATGCATTCAGAAATGTCTGCAGAACAATCCCAACAGAGGTGACGCTTACATCCTCCTGGCACAGCTTTACTATGTAAAACGTGACTGGTCAAGCGAGCCCGCCCTGAACCGTTGCGCATACTTTGCAGTCATCGACAAATTGGAGCAGGCCAAGAAGGTTGACTCATCGGTCGCTGTCAGAGCCAATGAGCTTATCAGCTCTTACAAGAAGCAGTGCCCGCAGCCCGATGACCTGTTCATGCTCGGTTACAAGGTAGGTGACCAGGTTGAGATCAAGGGCTGGATCAACGAGACTACCACCATCCGCTAAAAACAGTACCATTGGGGTCTGACCCCAATGGTACTGTTTTTGACTTCTGCAAAGTTGTTTCGTATAAGAAGGTGAAATAACTTTGCAGACATGAATTTGAGAAGATCACTTCTTTTTATCCTGATGATGTTCATGGTCCTCCCTGTGGCGGGCCAGTACGTGGTTGTGGGAACGCCTGAGACATGGAATGACAACTGGAGCAGTCCCGAGTTGGAGACCATAATGCGCACGTACGTAAAGCAGATGTTTGAGGTAAACGGCTGCGTATACGGCGTTGATGAATACGAGCCTACACCATACCCCCTTCAGGGCGCCAACATCAAGGTAACCTGCATGGGCGACACCACCGCATTTGACGGAATGGCGGCCGATACCGACGGCCGTTTCTGGGTCTACATGTCGCGCCGTGACCGCCTTAAGGACACCAGGCTGCGTGTAACCGTCTCATACCTTGGAATGGGCACGCTCGATACCATATTCGATATCCCCAGAACCAGAATGGACGGGGTCGATACATACGCAATTCAGTTGGATTCGGTAGTGCTGCGCAGCAACCCGCTCACCACCGAGGAGGTTGAGATTGTGGCCGAACTGCAGCGGATGTACCAGCGCGGCGACACCGTAATATTCAATGCCGATGCCTACGAAATGCCCACCGGAAGCGTGCTGTTGGATCTGGTGCGCCGTCTGCCCGGACTCAAGTATCAGGATGGCGCCATGACTTACCTGGGCCGCAGCATTGAGGAGATACGCCTTAACGGAGACTCCTTCTTTAAGCGCGACATGAGCATTGCACTGAACAATATGCCCACAGACAAACTAAAGAGCCTCAAGGTATACGAGGTACCCGATGATACATTAAAAAGGATTACGAATAACCACCTGGTAATGGACATGGAGACCAAGGAACCCATGGACCGCACCACCTTTGCCAGCATATCGGCCGGAACCACCAACCGGTTTGACCGCTGGTCTGTATCGGCCGATGCCTCCTCCTGGAAACAGGGCGGGGGTGAGGTCTACGCATCGTTCTCACACAGCACCATACCGTCTGAATACGCCTATTCGCTCAAGTCACGCAACACATCGGGCAGTTTGTACGTAGACAAGCAGTTCAAGAAGGTATCGGTAGACGGCTCCATGTCATACGGCGACAACTACAGCGAGAACAAGAGCGCCAACTACAACAAGATGTTCATGCCTGAGTTCACCCAGAACTCGGTCAGCGAGTCGGAGAGCAGCAACGGCAGCAACAACCTGGGCGGGTCGGCATCGGCCTACTGGAATTTCAATGAAAGGAACTGGGCCAATGTGAACCTGAGTTACTCGCGCAGCGGCAGCAACAGTTCAAGCCTGTCAGTTGACACCATATCCAATGAAGGCGAGGGGCTCATAAGCCACACACGCCAGTCAAACCGCTCCCGTACGGACAGTGACTCGTACGGAGTGACAATGGGATTCGGCAGCAGGTTCGGTGAGGATGAGGCCTATTCGCTGCATTCGTACCTCAGTTACAACGGCTCGCAGAGCCAGGGTGTGAGCACCAACGAGTCTTACAGCCGTTTCTACCAGTTGGGTGACAGCGCCCGCCAGGTCAATCACCGTATACTGACCCCGTCCAATAACCACTCCTTTAACGGCAGCATCGGCCTGGACCGCCGTTTGGGCCTGAACGGCTATCTGGATTTCAGTTACTCGTTCACCTACAACAACACGGTCAGCAGCCAGAACTATGAGGACATAGCCGCCGACGGAACTCTGAGCGGGGTGGACAGCCTCCATTATGACAAGCGAAACAACAACGTCAACAACAACTTTGACCTGCATTATTACTACAGTGACTCACTGTACAGGATTAACCTGAGTGCCCAGGCTGCACCCACCGTCATGACCATTGACAATGACCAGGCCGGTAAGAATGAACATATCCGATACACGGGCGTGCGTTATCATACCAATGCCGATTTCCGCGTCAAGGTGTTCGGCAAGAGTGAACTTGGATTGGGGTACACTGGAAACAACGGATTGCCCGATGTATCGCAACTGTCAACCGTAACTGATTACAGCGACCCCATGAACATACATGAGGGTAACAGTGCGCTCAAGAACTCGTTCACGCACACTGTCAATGCCGAGTTCCAGTTCATGTCTTACATGCGTACCAGCGTCTCTTACAGCACCACGCAGAATCAGATCACCACGCTCACCAGACTGGACCGCGAGACCGGCGCACGCCGCACATCGCCCGCCAATATAAACGGCAGTTGGAATGTGAACGAATACCTTTTCCTGACTTATCCGTTCCGCGACCTTTCGCTGAGTTTCTCCGCCAACCACTCATTACGCCATAATGTGGCCTACGTGCAGACCTACACCGACAGCGAGCCGGGCAAGAGCGCCACAGACTGGAACCAGTTGAGTTTCCACCTCAGCGGAGGCTACTCCAACAGTTCATGGATGATACAGGCCGAGACCGGCTACAACGTTGACCGCAGCAAGAGTGACTATCTGGACAAGTCCAACGGCGGAAAGAGGTTCAACGCCAGCGCCGATATCACCTATACCACAAAGTTCGGTCTGGGGGCATCGACCTCATGTAATTACAACAAGCCGTTCGGATATGAGATGGCCGAGGCCAACCGCGCAGAGTGCCTGTGGAACATCTCCATGGAGTACGGTTTCCTAAAGAACCGCCAGGCTGAGGTCCGTGTAACCTGGCGTGACATACTCAAGCAGTACAACGGGTTCTCGGCTGCGGTATCGGGCACCAGTTGGAACGAGACCCGCACCTTTGGCGACACATCCATGTTTGTGATAACCTTCAGTTACCGATTCAACGATTTCAGATAGAGTCCTTGTGCGGGTTGTTCTTTCTCAGGGTATTGGGACTCACTCCGGCCGCTTTCTTTATGAATTTGCTGAATGATGCCTGGTCCGGGAAGTTAAGCTCGTTGGCAATCTCCTGAAGGCTCATGTCCGATGACAGGATCATACTTCTGGCCGTGGTAAATAACTGGTCTGTTATGATGGCGCTTAAGGTCTTGCCGAATGTATGGGTGGTTATCTGATTCAGGTATTGGGGTGTAAGGCACATCTGTTCTGAATAGAACTTGACCTGATGTTCCTTGCGGTAGTTGTTCACTACCAGGCTGTAGAGTTTGCGGGCCAGGTGCTGCTGGCGTGTAAGCGGCTTGTTATTGTCATTTATCTCATTAACCCGTTCCTGCAGGATGTTGTCAAGTTCCATATGATGCCATGTAACGGCCAGTTTCATGAATTCCATGCGGTTGGGACACTCTTTGCGGTTTATCTGTTCCACAATACGGTCTGTGCATCGGTTGATGGTATCGGCCTCCTGGTCTGTGAGTTTGATGACCGGATTGAAATATGTCTTCATCCAATGTTCGGATTTGACAATATAACTCAGATGAACAGACAGGTTATACTCGTTTGAGTTAAGCAGCAACAGCCGCACCTTGAAATCAGGATTGTGTTTCTGGAGCCTGCATGTGTGGGTGGGTGTGAGAATGAATATGCAGCCCGGATCAAGGTCGTAGCTTATATTGTTGATCTCCATGACACTGTGCCCATCCAGGATATAACCTATGACAAAGGCGTCTATGGAAAACAGATACTGTGACGTGTCAATTCCAAACAGGTTGGTGCTTACTACCGCTACCTGTTCGTTAAAAATGGCCACCTGGTCATAGTGCGGCAGTTTGACTATGTTGCTTATGCTGTATCTTTTCATGCTTTAAATAGTCCCATTTCAGATTTGACAACTAAGATACAACAAAAAATAATATATTGTTTCAAATTTGACAATTCTGTTTCATTTATTTAAAAACAGGCTATCAATAAATGACCGACATTTGTCTCGCAAACCTGGTGTGTCGCGATGACATGCCGGCTTGTAAAAAGGCAATGTTGGAATGAAAAGGTGTCCGTAAGTGTGTCCCTGAGTTCTTTCCTTTTCAATACTCACGGATGCATGGACCCCGGATAAATGGCAGTCTTGTAAGGT
>JAEEGJ010009571.1_pt1 | contig 25832 bp, 16 predicted proteins | sample 8958761 | NCBI WGS metagenome assembly JAEEGJ01 (sample SAMN16246546, study PRJNA631951) | gut metagenome | biome: gut microbiome; feature: rumen; material: RS-attached | host: Bos | place: Iran: Karaj | collected 2018-10 | reverse complement strand
CAGCAGGGTCGCAATCACCAGCCGCTGGCCGTCGCTGGCCATAGGATGCAGCCACAGGCCGTAGCAGTGCAGGGCCGGTGTAAAGTGATAGATCAGGTACAGGCTGATGCCCACGACAATGGCAAGGGGCAGCATCCAGTCCCGGAGGAGGGTTGACAACTTACGCATGAGATTCTTCGCTTCGCTCAGAATGACAGGAAATCCAGGGGCCGATGAGCTTATCGATGAGCGGGTCTGTCACACGCATGCACAGGCCGGTGAGGATGGCCAGGATGAGGGTTCCCTCGCGGATGACTACGGTGGCGCCGTTGCCCGTCAGGAGGCCGAAGGCGAACCAGGCGAAGACGGCGGTAAGGGCCACCAGAACCACGTCAAAGACCACTTTGACATTGCCGAAAGACTTCTGTGTGACGCGGGACAGGACGGCGGTGGTCATGTCGCCGGCCAGGATCCAGCCATCCCCGATCACTTCCAGCTTGATGCCGATGGCGGTGACCAGCACGGCGGCCAGGCTCAGCAGAATCTGGACGGGATAACTGGTGCTGGGAGTGAAGGCGTCGAACAGCCAGATGGAGGCGTCGCACATATAACCGAACACGAAAGCGGCGGGAATCTGCATGAGATAGCGCAGCTTGAAATCCTTGCGGAGGATGATGACCTGAAGGCCGATGAATAACAAATGCATCATCCAGGTAAAGGTGCCCACGGAGATGCCGCTCCACCGCAGATTGGCAATGGTGGGCGGACAGGAAGGCGGGGCGATACCCAGATTGGATTTGATGGAAATGCCCACTCCGAGCGCCACCAGAACGAGGCCTAAAGTGGATATTCCGTAACGGATACCTATATTTTTAAGACGCATAAAACTCTGTTTGTGCATGCAAATATCCGCATTATTGCTTAATTTTGCAAATTGTGACCAAGAACAACAACCTTATAGTAACATGAAAAAGACACTGATTCTTATGATGTCAATGCTCGCATTTGCAGCATGCGCTCCCAAAAGCGGAGCCCCCGCTCTGGACATGACCAGCCTGGACACGTCCGTGAGCCCGAAGGAAGATTTCTATCAGTATTCCACCGGCGGTTGGCAGAAGAACAACCCGCTCCGCCCGGAATTCTCCCGCTACGGTAGCTTTGACGCCATCCGTGAACGCACCCAGGAGAACCTGAACGCCCTCTTCGAGAGCATGACCACCCTGGAGGCCAAACCCGGAACCGTGGACCAGAAGATCTCCGACCTGTACAAGATGGCCCTCGACTCCACCACCCGCAACAACCTGGGCGCACAGCCCATCCTCCCTTACATCGCCGAGATCCAGGCCATCCAGTCCAAGGACGAGCTGGCCACCCAGCTGGGTAAGATGTTCCTCGTGGCCGAAGGCGGTTTCTTCGGCGCCGGCGTAGAGGCCGACCTCGCCAACAGCGAGATGCAGGTCCTGTACCTGGGCCAGGGCGGCCTGGGCATGGGCGACCGCGACTACTACCTCAAGGCCGAGAACAAGGAACTCTATGAAGGTTACAAGGCTTTCCTGGTGAAGGTCCTCAACCTCGCCGGTATCGAGAACGCCGAAGCCGTGGCCGAGAAGGACCTCGCCGTTGAGAATGCCCTGGCCCAGATTTCCTGGACCCGTGAGCAGAACCGTAACATGCAGGCCATCTACAATCCGATGACCAGCGAAGAGATCATCGCCCAATTCCCCGGCATCCGCTTCGACAAGGTTTGCGCCGCAGCCGGCGTAGAGCCCGAGGGCTCCATCATCGTGCAGCAGCCTTCCTACTTCGAGGGCCTGTCCAAGTACATGGACAAGACCGACCTGGAGACCCTGAAGTCCTACCTGCTGGCCCAGTTCGTGGCCGACCAGTGCGGCGCCCTGGACGACGAGTTCTACACCGCCAGCTGGGAGTTCTTCTCCCACCAGATGTCCGGTGCCCAGGAGCAGCAGCCCCGCTGGAAGCGCGCCATGAGCGTTCCCAACAGCCTGCTGGGAGAGGCCGTAGGCGAGATGTATGTCTCCCGCTACTTCCCCGAGAGCTCCAAGAAAAAGATGGTTACCCTCGTGGAGAACCTTCGCACCGCCCTTGGCCAGCACATCGAGACGCTGGAGTGGATGGGTGACAGCACCAAGGTCAAGGCCCAGGAGAAACTGGCCGCCTTCACCGTGAAGATTGGCTATCCCGACAAGTGGAAAGACTACAGCACCCTGGAAATCAATCCCGCCAACACCTACTACGAGAACCTGCGTAACGCCAGCGCCTGGTACGTGCAGGACAACCTGTCCAAGCTGGGCAAACCCACGGACAAGACCGAGTGGGGCATGACTCCCCAGACCGTGAACGCCTACTACAACCCCACCACCAACGAGATCTGCTTCCCGGCCGCTATCCTCCAGAAGCCTTTCTTCGACCCTGAGGCCGACGACCCCGTGAACTACGGTGGCATCGGCGTCGTTATCGGCCACGAAATGAGCCACGGCTTTGACGACCAGGGCTCCATGTTCGACGCCAGCGGCAACATGGTGAACTGGTGGACCGCCGAGGACAAGGCCAAGTTCGACGCCCTCGGAGACAAGCTGGTTGCCCAGTTCGACGCTGTTGAAATCCTGCCCGGCGTGAAGGCCAACGGCCGTTACACCCTGGGTGAGAACATCGGCGACCACGGTGGTCTGTCCATCGCTTTCACCGCCATGGAGAACGCCGTCGCCGGCAAGAAGGATCCCATGATTGACGGCTTCACCCGTGCCCAGCGCTTCTACCTGAGCTACGGCGCCATCTGGGCCCAGAACATCACCGACCAGGAGAAAGCCCGCCTCACCAATCTGGACGTGCACTCCCTGGCCGAAAACCGCGTGAACGTGAGCGTGCGCAACTTCCAGACCTTCTTCGATGCCTTCGACATCCACGAGGGAGATGCCATGTTCCGTCCCGAGGAGGAACGCGTACACATTTGGTAGCACAGGCTTTCATATCGCGAAAGCTTAGATTTCAGGGAAACGTGGCGGCGGTGGCAATCGCCGTCAGTTTCTTTATTATCATCGTGGCTGTGGCCGTCAGTGCCGGTTTCCGGAATGCCATCCGGAGCGGCGTGGCGGCCATGACCGGCGATGTAAGGATAGAACCCTATACCTCCGGAACGGGCTCCGATCCCGTTTCCATGCCCGCCGATCTTCCGTCCCTGGAAGAGATCCGGGCCCTTCCCGGCGTGGTGGACATAACGCCCGTCGCCGTCCGCGCCGGCATTGTCAAAAACGGCGACATCATCCATGGGGTGGTAGTAAAAGGGGTCCCCGGAAAAGAAGGCGGCCTTGCTGTCTCCATTCCCCATCGGCTTAAAGAAATCACCGGCCTCGGCGTGGGCGACGACCTCCTCACGTACTTTGTGGGAGAGAAGGTGCGCGTGCGCAAGTTCCACATCACCGCCATCCACCGGGACCTCGTGGAGGTGGACGACAACCTCCTCGTCTACGCCAGCCTCTCCGACATCCAGCGTCTGAGTGGCTGGGCCGATGGTGCGGTCTCGTGCCTCGACATATCCCTCACCGAAGGTGCGTCGCGGGAGGAGGTAGCGGGGGCCATCGGCCATATTCTTCTCAGCAGCGGCCATCCGGAGGAAGAAGCGCTGTACGTGAGCTCCTCCGAGGATGCGTATCCCCAGATCTTTGACTGGCTCAAGCTGCTCGATTTCAATGTGCTGGTGATTCTTGTCCTCATGACGCTGGTCGCCGGCTTCAACATGGTGAGCGGGCTTCTGATCATGCTCCTTCGCAATGTGCCCACCATCGGCACGCTCAAGACGCTGGGCATGGGGAACGGCGCCATCGGAGGGCTCTTTGTGCGCATCGGCGCCCGCGCCGTGCTGCGCGGCATGCTCATCGGCAACGCCCTGGCCCTTCTTTTCTGCTTTGTCCAGGGCAAGTGGCACCTCATTCCGCTGGACCCCGCCAACTATTTTGTCTCCTACGTTCCCGTCCACGTTAATCTTCCGTGGATCCTTGCGGCCGATGCCGCCGCCTTCCTCGGCATCCTCGCCCTTCTGTGGCTCCCCTCGCTGGTCATCTCCACCATCGACCCCGCCAGGACCGTCAAGGCCGACTGATTACTTGGGATACACCCTTGAATAGTACTGGTACGTGTCCAGTACGTTATTGACGTAGGATACGGTGTGGTGGCCCTGGGGAAGGAGCCGGGCTACATTGTTCCAACGGGAGGAATCCAGTCCCAGGGTGTCGGCCTGGGTGATGAGGCGGCTGACATTGCCCTCTCCATAGTTGTATGCGGCCAGGGCAAACTTTACCGATTCCATGGGCGTGGCGCCCGGGAACATGCCCTCCAGGCGGTGCAGATAGCGGGAGCCCACGGAGAGGTTCCGGGCCGGATTGGCCAGCTCCTCCGCCGTGTAGCGGCTGGAGCGGATTTGCATGAGGCCGCGGGCACCCTTGTGCGAAGTGGCACCGTTGTGGAAGCGGGACTCGTGGTACACCACGGCAGCCAGCAGCCGCCAGTCCCAGCCGATGCTGTCGGCCGCTGCCCGGATGAGGTTGTCGTACTGGGAAATGGACGTCAGGTTCACGGGTTTGCCGGACAAGTATCGCCGCTGCATGCGGTTGAACCGCTCCGATGCGGTGAGCTCCGTAATCCAGCGGTTGATGTGGCGGAGCGCCTCGGTTTCAGAGGCCCGGACGGCCCATACGGTACCATCGGCAAAAGGGCGCGAGAAAGCGACGTCGTCGGGAATGTCGGAGACTTCCTCGGGGACGATCATCAGGTCTACGGCACCGCTTGCGAGCGAGTCCAGCGGCCAGTCTCCCGGGATGATGCGCATCTCCACGTTAATGTCTTCGGCATACTTTTCCACCAGGTTGCGCATGAAGACTTCGTCTTCCTTCGGGACCATGCAGATATAGTGATGATCGGCAGGGGGAGGCGCTATACGCTTATAACTCCTCATGGGAATCAGGAGCAGTATGGCCGACAGAACGGCTGCGTATATGGCCTCTCGTTTACTCATTTTCTATTACCGGAGCGCCCGCCGGATGCCCCCGACGATCCTCCTCCGCCGCTGCCGCCACCGAAACTGCCGCCGCTCGCGCGTGAAGACAGCGTCTTCATGGAACCCAGGTGAGGACGGAACGGCCATGAGATGCCCAGCTTGAGCATGGGTGCGGTCTGGATATAGTGGTGTGCGGTGAAGAAGTCGTGTTTCTGGGCCGGCCATCCGCGGCCGGCATTCTCGTATTTAAGGAATATGCAGCACTGTTTCCACTGGGCATTGATGAAGATGTCCGTGACGGGAACGTTGCCGTACAGCTCTTCATCCTGCAGGGTGAACACACCGGCCACCGGGTTGTAGGAAGGAAGCTTCCAGCGGGTGGTATAGCGCGTGTTGAGGCCAATCTGCAGCTGCAGCGTCTTGGGGTCTACAATGTTGAACTGCACGTAGTACCTCAGGTTCAGGGCCAGCATGGGAAGGGGCAGTACGTCCTGGGCCGATGACACCTGGAACAGCGCCGAGTTCTCCAGGTGGAGCGGTCCCAGCGGCAGGTGATAGAACAGGCCGGCCGTGAGAACGCTCACGGCATCCGTGTGCTGCCGCGCGATGCCCTTGGCGTCGTAGTAGTTGTACCCCGTGAGAAGGGCATAGCCCACCTCCGCCTTCAGGCGCCAGCGGGGAATGTCCAGCGTACCCTGGATACGCGTGGTGGATGTCTTGGAGAAACCATTCTCCCACTTGAAGTGGTTGGAGAAGAAATGCTGCGTGTAAAAGTCGGGCTCTTTCAGGGAGGTCTCAAAGTGCGCGCCGATGGAAATGGGGCTTCCCGGTTCCCGGCGGAAGGGGAACAGGCTCACCTTGGCATTGGCCTTGACGGAAAAGTCTCCGGCTTCCTGTCCGGCAAAATGCAGCAGGCCCGTTGCATCCCAGCTGAAGTACTTGCTCAGCTTACCCTCGGCTCCGGCATAGGCATAGAAACTGATCCAGCGGTGGTTTCCGCCCCGGTAGAGTACTTCGTCGGGGCTCTGCAGGTAGAAATTCTGGATGCGGTTTCCCACGCCGCCCTCGATCTTGGAGACGATGGCGTCTTCCTTCCAGGGCTGCAGGCGCAGGAAGATGCGGTTCTCCAGGCGGGACGTCCGGAGGCTGTCGGCACTCTTGTTGGGATTGATATACAGCGCGTTGTCGTAGAACTTGGACAGCTGCGCGGAGGTGTTGTCCACGTACTTCTTGCTGTAGACGGTATATTCCGTGGACGTGCCGATGAAGCCCGTGGTAATGTCCTTGTTCAGGGTGTCGGAAGGGGTCCAGCTGGTGTCCTTGCGGTGCTTGAGCTTTTCCAGGAACTCGAAGGGGATGCGGACGCTCTGGTCGTAGAAGACCGTTATCTTCTTGAAACGGTTGGAGGCGGCCGCGAGGTTTACCTCGATTTCCCGGACGTCCACGGTAGTGTCCCGCACCCACATGTTGTCCTGGACGCCGCCGCTTTCCTGGCGGATGAGCCGGTTGAAGATGAAACCGCCGTGGGCCAGGTATTTCTTGCCCAGGAAGTTGCCGGCCACGAAGTAGGTGTTGTTCTTGGTTTCCTCGTTGCGGAGGACACCCGCGCCGCCGTAGCGCTTCATCTCCAGCGCCACGTTGAGCTGGGGCAGGATGTTCTGGGTGGTGAACACCCGGAAGTTGTCTGCGCTGAGGCTGCTGTTGGAGAAGATGTTACCGTAGTATTCCAGCTCCGTATAGGGCGTCTTGGTATTGAACTGCGGCAGGTTTTCGGGGGTATAGGTCCAGCTCTCCAGCGGAGCGTAGTAGCTGGTGGAGTTCTCCCGGCCCCGCTGGAAGAAGTTGTATTCCTGGACGGCGCTGCCCGGCATGCCCAGCCAGGTGGCCCCTACGTCCTTTCTCATGAAGGGGTAGTCGTAGAAATGGTAGTTGGCGGTGGTGTCCCACTCAAAGGTCTCGATGCTGTTGTAGAGCCGGTCGTGCTTCCAGGTTACCATGCGCTTGTAGTACAGGGAATCCGGAAGGAAGGCCGTTTCCAGGATACGGGGCGTGTTCTGGCGGATACTGTCCTTGATGTGCTGCAGGCTGTCCTTGCGGCGCAGGATGGAGTCCTGCCGGTGCAGGAGCCTCGGAAGGGTTTCGTGCTCGTAGATCCAGCGCTTTTGCTCGGCCTTGCTCATGGCGGCGAACTTGCGCTCCCAGGCGGCCTTGGCGGCGGCGGTGGAATCGGCCAGGAACAGCGAGTCGATAAGGGGCCAGGTGAGGGTGTCTCCGGCGTCCTTGAGGGAGTCTACCACCACCTGGTGCGTGTAGCTGTCTTTGATGGCTACATACCACTGGTACAGGAACGGGTCTACGAGTTTGAGGCTGTCGGGCACCTTCATGGTGTCGCGGGCATAGACCTTGGGCGTGGTATCTTCCTGAGGCTCGGCAAAAAGATCGAATTCTTCTTCCTCTGCGATGGAGTCCAGCGGGCTTCTCAGGGTGGTGTCCGGCAGGGGAGAAGTGACCACGGTGTCCCGCTGGGGGAACCATGTACGGAGACGTGCGGCGCGGTTAACTTCCACACCTACAGTCTGTGCCGCCACCGCTCCCACGATGGCCAGGGGTACCAGGATGTCGCTCCAAATCTTCGCCATAGACGACAAAGTTACGAATAAAATTTGCAAGAAAAATGGCAAATTGTTAATTTTGTGGGATTTTTGGAATTAACAATTAACTAAAAATACCTTTTTATGGCAACAACTGCTGATCTGAAGAACGGAATGTACATCATGTTCAACGGCAAACCCTGCGCCGTTGTGTACTTCCAGCACGTGAAACCCGGCAAGGGCCCTGCCTTTGTCAAGACCAAGCTCCGCAACCTCGAGAACGGCCGCATCCTGGAGAACACCTTCACCGCCGGTGTCAAGCTGGACACCATCAGCGTGGAGCGTCGCCCCTACCAGTTCCTCTATGACGACGGCGAGGCCTTCAACTTCATGCACGAGGAAACCTACGAGCAGATCACCCTTCCCCACGACGTTGTCGAGAACTCCGACCTCATGAAGGAAGGCCAGCACGTGGAAATGATGTTCATGACCGAACCCGAAGAGCGCTGCCTCACCTGCGAGCTCCCTACCTACGTAACCCTCGAGGTTACCTATAGCGAGCCTGCCGTGAAGGGCAATACCGCTTCCACCTCCGCCCTCAAGGAAGTTACCCTGGAGACCGGTGCCAAGATCATGGTTCCCCTGTTCATCGAAACCGGCGAAATCATCACCGTCAACACCACCGACCGCTCCTACGGCCAGCGCGTGAAGTAAGACATTCGGAAAAGATAAAAAGGAGTCTCAGTGGGTGAGGCTCCTTTTTTATTTGTATTCAGGCCTTGGGATATTTGACCGTGAAGCACGCCCCGCCCAGGGTGAAGGAACGGGAGTAGGAGATGGTGCCGCCGCAGTGCTCTGCGATGCGCTTGCAGATGGCAAGGCCCAGGCCGCTGCCGCTGGTCTTGGTGGTGAAATCCGGAGTGAAGATGCGGTCCTGGTTGCTCTCGGATACGCCCGGGCCGTTGTCTTCCACCACAATTTCATAGAAACCGTCTTCCACGCCATTGCGAAGGGATACAAGAAGACGTTTTTCTCCGGAGACTTCGTCCACGGCCTGGATGGCATTGGTGATGAGGTTCACCACCACGCGCGTGAGCTGCGGACGGGGTGCCATCACCCAGGCTTCCGGCAGGCCGAAGTAGTCTACGCGGATATCTTCCCGGGAGTCGAACAGGTCCACTTCCTGCTGTAGCAGGGCATCGAGGTCCAGTTTTTCCGGTTTTTGGTCGTACATCTTGGCAAAGGTGGAGAACTGGTCGGCGGAGTCGGCCAGGAGGTCTACGTGGTACAGGACGGTATTGGCTACCTCGTCAAAGCGGTCTTCCCACGCCGGGTTGCCGGAAGATTTCATGCGCATGAGCATCTGGAGCTGCAGCTTGATGGGCGTGAGCGGGTTCTTGAGGTCGTGGGCCACGCGGCGGGCCATGTCGGTCCAGGCCTTGTCGCGCTCCACCTGTGCCAGGCGGCGGGAACTCTCGCCGAGGTCGTGTACCATGCGGTTGTAGGCCTGTACCAGCGGGGTAATTTCATCGTCCTGGTTGTATTCCAGGGGCTCCAGGTGATCCACATCCGTGACCGTCATCTTGCGGCGCAGCTGCTTGATGGGCTCGAACATGCGGCTCACCACCTCGAAGGTGACAAAGCGGGAGAGCATGAGGAGCAGGAGGAAGATGACGATGATGGTAGTGACGTGCAGGATAGCCTCCGTCTGGAGGTTATGGGTGAGGTCCGTGAAAGGGGAAGACGCAATGGCCACCATGCGGCCGCTGCTGTTCATGACGGGAGCGTACAGCGCATAGTAGCGCCGGCGTCCCGCTCTCTCCGCCTGCATGTAGAAGCGCTCGTGGCCATACAGGATATGGTAGTAGGCGTCATCGTTCAGGCGATGGCCCAGGATCATGCGGTCGTAGACCTCCGGCGTGGTGCTCATGAGAACGCGCCCCTCCACGTCAAACAGCGTAATGTCGCACTTGAGGTTGTTGCCCACCGTTTCTACCGACTGCAGGGCCCGTGCCGACGATGCATCGGCCGGCCCTTCCAGCGTGCGCAGGTACTCCTGCAGCATGGACTGCAGCGTGTTGATGCGCGAGGTCATGATGCTCTGCATGTCGGCGTTGTTGCGCTTGTACACGAACCATACGCTGAACACCGCCATGGCTACCAGCGTCACGATGAGCGAGACATACACCACCAGTGAAATGCGGGCCTGGTAGTAGCGGCGTCCGCCGGTGTGTCCCCGGCGCCAGGTGAGGGCCGATATGAGCAGGAACGCAAGGATGGCAAAGAGGAATCCCTCCACCACATAATAGAGTTTCTCGGTGGACGGGCGGGAAATGATGACTACCTCGTCTTCCGATACATCGTGCACGAAGTGGGTCCAGCCCTCTGTGTCCACGTGGCCGGTGCTCCTTTCAAGCGGCCCCTCCAGTACGGTGGGATAGGCAAAGGAGCCCTTGTACTGCACCATGCGTGCATCGGCATACTTGGCCCAGGAGTAGACCGGCGGCAGGGAAACGCGTCCGGGGTCTGCGATGCCAAGGAGGCTCAGGTAGCCGCGGTCCTCTCTGTTGTGCTTGGACTCCACCGTCACCAGGATGGTGCTGGAGCCATAGTCCTTTACATAATAGGTAAAGAGGCCGGTGTACGAGACGCGCCCGCTGCCGATGGAACTGTAGAAGAAGTGCGAGTTGTCTCCCAGCTGCGTGCCGCCGCGGATGCGGTCCTGGAAGATGCCTGCGGCCGATGCATCGGCCCGGGGTTGGATCACGGAAATGTCGTAGTCCTGCGAGATGCGTCCCATGTAGCTGCTCACCAGGCGGCTGCGGATGATGTCATTCCCCTCTTCCAGGATGGACAGGGCGCCGATGACAGGGTCGGCCGATATGGATCCTTCCACCGAGCGCAGCTGGATTTCCAGGCCGATGTCCCGGTCCATGGCCAGCCGGTTGGCCCAGACGTCCACCCTCTGCTGCTCCTTGCGGAAGCCCATGGTGGTGGATGCCACCACGAAGTAGACTCCCACGGCAAGGGCGTACAGGATGCGGCCGCCGGCCGAGAATACGTCGTAGCGGATGCCGCAAAGGCCGCGGAACAGGGGAGAGCCCATCTGCAGCAGCAGCGGAATGGTGAGGGTAAGGGCCAGGAAACTGACATAGACCTGTGCCGTGTGCCGGGACAGCAGGTCTACCTTGAACAGCTCCAGCGTAATGTTGGAGTTGTACTGAATGCTCTTGAAGGTGACGTGGATATAGGTGCAGATGGCAATGACCAGGATGCCCAGGATCACAACGAGAACCCACTGCATCCAGCGGCGGTTGCGGCGGCGGAGGGCCTTCAGAAGGGTCCAGCGTACCAGGTACAGGTCCAGGACGGCCAGCGTGATGGCCAGGTTCACGAGGACCACCGCGCCCAGCGAGTACAGGAAGTGGCCGTCGGCATAGAGGAGAGGCGTAAAGAGCTGTGACACCTGCGAGAGCCCGCGCCCGTAGACGTACAGCCAGGTGAGGGCCGACAGCTGCAGAGCCATCACCAGCACCAGCCAGAGGGCCGACGGATGCGTCGAGAGAAGGAGCAGTGAGGCGGTGATGAGCAGCGCCACCGCCAGCCACGTGAGGCTCGAGTTGCGCTGGGAAGGCTCGGCCATGGACTCGCTGGTGAGCTTCATGAGGGGAATGCCGTCCACCTTGACGGGAGCACCCACCGAGGCCGATATGGGCCGGATGGAGAAGCGGGCATCCTGGCGGAAGTGCCGGTTGATGCCGCTGAGCGAACCCGCCTGGAGCTCGTTCACCACTTCCAGGCCGGCGATTACCTTGCACCCGTCTCCCTGGACGGCCTTTTCCAGGTACCATTTGGGGCCGTGGTTGGCGTAGATGAGACGCTCGGGAACGTCACTGAGGGGAGAGGAAAGGTTGTCGCGGGAATCTCCGAGCCGCTGGACCAGCGTACGGGGACGGATGTCGTCGTTACGGATGGGGAACTGGTGCGCCCAGCTCTGGAGGGTGTCTTCCACATAGCGGTACACCACCATGTCTTCGGGAAGCCCCTTGAGGTTGAGCCATTCGTCCGTGGGAGTGTGCAGGGCCTCGCTGATGTACTTGTCCAGGAGGGCCATGCGGCGGTCCATCTTCTCACCCAGTTCCTCGGCGGCCGATTCCACGTTGCTGTGGCGGTTGCCGGAGAGGAGGGAGACGGCGAGGACCACGACGGCGGCTGCCAGGAGCGCCATCGAGAACCATCGGCGTATGTTCATGCGTTTATTCATGATGGTAGGGCTCTCCCTTGAGGATGGTGAAAGCCCGGTAGAGCTGTTCTGCAAAGATTGTGCGCACCATCTGGTGAGAGAAGGTCATTTTGGAAAGGGAAATTTTCCCACCCGCGCGCTGGTAGACGGCCTCGGAAAAGCCGTAAGCGCCGCCCACGGTGAAAATGAGGTTCTTGGCGCCGGTTCCCAGCTGCTTTTCCATGTATTCGGCAAATTCCAGCGAGCGGAACTCCCGGCCGTGCTCGTCCAATAATATTAAGGTATCCTGCGGGCCCACCTGCTTGAGGATGAGTTCTCCTTCCTTGTCCTTGATCTGCTGCCGGGTAAAACTGGCCACTTTCTTGAGTTCCGGAATCTCTACTACAGTAAAGGGTACGTAATGCTTGAGCCGGGACGCATACAGGTCCAGGCCCTCTTTTACCCACTTTACGTCGGTTTTCCCGACCGTCAGAAGAACGATATTCATTTCCTCACAAATGTAACGATTCGGCTCGGAATTTGCAAGAATGAGACGCGGAATGAGAATGCAACTTCATACTGCCCTTGTGGCCGCCGCGCTCTGTATCGGGCTGTCGGCAGGGGCCCAGACCAGAATCGAAACCAGTAACCGCATCCTGTCCCAAAGCCCGGGCGGTGAGTTCTCCGTCTTTTCATCCATTACCAAGTACCTTACGCTGGGAGACGCCGCGTCGCTCTCCAGCTGGTTCGCAGACAACCTGGACGTTACGGTCATCTCCAGCACCCGCAACTGCTCCCGCAAGCAGGCCCAGGAGATTCTCCGCTCCTTCTTCGAGGCCAACACGCCCCGCTCTTTCCAGGTAACCCACAAGGCGTCGGAGTCCAACAAAAAATACCTCATCGGCCTTCTCAATGCCGGAGGCGAGCTGTTCCAGGTTACCATCTACGCCACCGCCAACGCCGGTGACACCTACAAGATCCAGCAGCTGAACATTTCCCGCCAGACCGCGTATTAGTCACGCCCTCCGCTACTCGTCCGGTGTTAAAATGTTGAAATAGTATCAAAATATTTCTATATTTGTATCACTAACACTGATACTATTATGTCCAACGTACTCCGGGAAATTCCGCCCATCACCGACAAAGACTGCTTCTACATTGTTGAGAGGCACAAAAGCGAGTTCAATTATCCCATCCATTCCCATGAGGAGTTTGAACTGAACTTTGTGGAACATTGCCGCGGTGTGCACCGTGTAGTGGGGGACAGCATTGAGGAAGTGGGTGATTATGACCTGGTTCTGGTAACCGGTGACGGCCTGGAACATGCCTGGCAGCAGGGGAACTGCTCCTCGCCGGATGTTCGGGAAATCACCATCCAGTTTTCCTCTACGCTTCTCGACGAAAGGCTTCTTGGCCGCAATCAGTTTTCCAGCGTACAAAAGATGTTTGAAAGGGCCCGCCTGGGCGTTGCTTTTTCCATGGATGCCATCATGAAAGTGTACGGTCTCCTGGACAAGCTGGCCCAGCAACAGGAGAGTTTCGAGCAGTTTCTGTCCATGCTCAGGATCCTCAATGAGCTCTCGCTGGACCAGGGCGCCCGCACGCTTGCTTCCAGCTCTTTTGCGCATAAGGAAACCGGCCGCGAGAGCCGGCGCGTTGCCAAGGTAAAAGAGTATATATCAGTGCATTTTGCCGAGGAACTGCGTCTGGAGGATCTCGCTGCCATGGTGGGTATGACCCCCAGCGCCTTCAGCCGATTCTTCAAGCAGCACACTACCCGTACGCTGTCCGATTACATCATTGACATCCGGCTGGGAAACGCGGCCCGCATGCTGGTAGACACCACCCGCAGCATCAACGAAATCAGCTATGCCTGCGGCTTCAACAACCTCTCCAATTTCAACCGCATTTTCAAGGCCCGGCGCGGTACTACCCCCAGGGATTTTCGCACCCTTTTCAACAAGAGCAGGGTCTATGTTTAAAAAGTATTAGAATTAGCTAAAAATGTTCTTTTCATGCTGCTTTGTATCGTGTATCTTTGCAATACACAATATTTATGTCGGCCAACATAATGAACTTTTCGCTAAAACTCGCTCTGGGAGCCCTTCTTAGTCTTACGCTCCTCAGTTGCAACCAACCTTCCTTTGTAACCGTCCAGGACGGTCAGTTTATCCGTAACGGTAAGCCCTACACATACATTGGTACCAACTTCTGGTATGGTCCCATCCTGGCCTCCGAAGGCCGTGGGGGAGACTTTGACAGGCTTACAAAAGAGCTGGATACCCTCAGCGCCCTGGGTCTTAAGAACCTTCGCGTCCTGGTGGGCGCACAAGGGGAAAGCGGTGTTTTCTCCCGCGTGGAACCCACCCTCGAAACCGCTCCCGGTGTATATAATGATACTCTCCTGGTGGGCCTGGACCGCTTCCTCATAGAACTGGGCAAGCGGGATATGCAGGCTGTCCTCTACCTTAATAACTCCTGGGAGTGGAGCGGCGGCTACGGCCAGTACATGGAGTGGGCTACCGGTGAAAAAGCCCTTATTCCCCTTGTGGACGGCTACTGGCCCTTCATGCAGCAGATGCGTAAGTTCCAGACTTCGAAAGAATCGCAGGAACTTTTCTACCAGCATGTAAAAGCCATCGTCGGCCGCACCAACAGCATTACCGGCAGACCTTACCGGGAAGATCCCGCCATCTTCTCCTGGCAAATCGGCAACGAGCCCCGCTGCTTCTCCGACGACCCCGAGGTGCGCGCCGGTTTCATTGGCTGGATGACGGAAACGGCCCGCATCATCAAGGAACTGGACCCCAACCACCTTCTTTCTACCGGTAACGAGGGCCTTATGGGCTGTGAAAACGACCCTGTCCTTCTGGAGGAGGTGAATACCATTCCCGGCGTAGACTACATGACCATCCACATCTGGCCCTACAACTGGAAATGGGCCAGTGAAGAGGACCTTGAGGGAACTCTCCCGAAGGCCATCGAAAAGACCGGCGCGTATCTGAAGGAGCATGCCGAAATGGCTGCCCGCCTGGGCCTTCCCGTGGTGTGCGAGGAATTCGGCTTCCCGCGGGACGGATTCAAGGCCGACAAGGCGGCCCTTACGCGTGCGCGCGATACCTATTATAATTATGTCTTCTCCCGCGTTGGCCAGGAACTGCAGGGTGCCAACTTCTGGGGCTGGAGCGGCTTTGCCAATCCGCTTCACGAGCAGTGGGAGAGCGGAGACCCCTACACCGGAGACCCCGCCCAGGAGGCGCAGGGCCTCAATGGCGTGTATGTGACGGATTCCACCGTCTCCATTATCAGGGAACACACAATTAATCTTAATAACTAACCATTAACCAAACTCACAAGTAGCATGAAACAAAAATTTGTGACCTTCATGCTGGCACTCCTCGCCACCGCGGCTCTGTTCGCACAGAACAAGACCGTCCGGGGTACCGTCTCTGATGCCCAGGGACCGGCGATCGGCGTGTCCGTTATGGAGAAAGGCACCCAGAACGGTGTCACCACAGACCTCGATGGTAACTACGTGATCACGGTGAAGCCCGGCGCTACGCTCGTGTTCTCTTCCATCGGCTATGCAGTTCAGGAAATCGCTGTTGGCAGCCAGTCTGTCATCAACGTGGTCCTGAAAGAGGATACCGAGTTCCTCGACGAGGTTGTCGTCGTGGGTTACGGTACCATGAAAAGGAGCGACCTCTCCGGTGCTTCCGTCTCTATGAAGGAAGAAGACCTCAAGGGCTCCATCATCACCAGCCTGGACCAGTCTCTGCAGGGTCGTGCTGCCGGCGTGTCTGCCGTGCAGACGTCCGGTGCTCCGGGCTCTTCCTCTTCCATCCGCGTCCGCGGTCAAGCGACCGTGAACGCCAATGCCGAGCCTCTGTACGTCATTGACGGTGTCATCGTGCAGGGCGGCGGCAACTCCGGTGCAGATTTTGGTCTGGGTGACGCTCTCGGTAACGGCCGTGTCTCCACCATTTCTCCGCTGTCCACCATCAACCCGGCCGATATCGTGTCGATGGAAATCCTCAAGGATGCTTCCGCTACCGCTATCTACGGTGCCCAGGGTGCAAATGGTGTTGTGCTCATTACCACCAAGCATGGTAAGGCCGGTGACGCCAAGTTCTCTTATGATGGCATGTTTGCCGTTTCGAGGCAGACCCGCCGTCTTGACATGATGAACCTGCGCCAGTTTGCCGAGTACTACAACGATATGGTGGCTCTGGGTGAGGTGACAGAATCGAATCCCCTCTATGCCGATCCCTCCATTCTGGGTAAGGGTACCAACTGGCAGGATGAGGTGTTCCGCACCGCCATCCAGCACCAACATCAGGTAAGCGCCCAGGGCGGTTCCGAGAAGGTGCAGTACTATGTGTCCGGTTCTTATATGAACCAGGAAGGTACCATCATCGGTTCCAACTTCGACCGCTTCAGCGTCCGTACCAACCTGGACGCCCAGCTCAAGGAGTGGTTCAAGCTGGGTGTGAACGCCACCTACGCCGTTACGCATGATAACCTGAAACTGGCCGACGGTCAGGAAGGTGTGATTTACTATTCCCTGTCTTCCCTGCCCGACATCCCCGTCTATGACCTGGATGGCAATTATGCCACTGTGGTCCGCGAAGGTTATACGACCAAGAACCCGGTAGCTATGGCCATGTACAATGAGAATCTGCTCCAGCGCCAGAAACTCACGGGCAACATCTATGCCGAGCTTACTCCCATCAAGCACTTTGTATTCCGCAGCGAACTGGGCTTTGATATCAGCGCCTCCAAGGCCGATACCTACAAGCCTAAGGTGAGCTTCCTGGGCCAGGAGTCCAACTCCATCAGCCAGCAGCGTAATGCCAGCACCTACTGGTCCATCAAGAACTACCTGACGTATTCCAATACATTTGGAAAGCACAGCCTCACTGCCATGGTGGGTCAGGAAGCTTGGGAATCACGCTGGAATTACATGCAGGCCAGCAACACGGGCCTTCCTTCAGACGAAATCCACAACCTGCGCCTGGCAACGGGTACGCCCAAGGCAAGTTCCGGCTTCGGCAGCAGCGCCATGGCTTCCTTCTTCACCCGTGAAACCTACAACTACGACAACCGTTACCTCCTTACCTACACCTTCCGTTATGACGGATCGTCCAACTTCGGTCCCGATAACCGTTGGGCTGGTTTCCACTCCGTAGCTGGTAGCTGGCGTTTCACCAACGAGAAGTTCTTTACCAACAAGAACGTTCTGAATGACGGTAAAATCCGTATCGGCTGGGGCCAGACCGGTAACGCCAACATCGGCGCCGGTGCCTGGGAGTCCGGCATGAGCAAGATGCCCAGTGCCCTTGGTGACAGCCAGCGCCCTGCCAACATCTCCAACACCGGTATCCACTGGGAGAAACAGATCCAGACCAATATCGGCTTCGACCTCAACTTCTTCAAGAACCGTCTCAACCTTACCGTGGATCTGTATCAGAAGACCTCTTCCGACATGCTCATGTCCATGGCTCTTCCTTCCTACATGGGCACCCAGGGCAATGCTTCTTCTGCCCTTGCCGCCCCTAAGGGCAACTACGGTACCATCCGCAACCGCGGTATCGAGATTACGCTGGATACGCATCCCATCGATGGCAAGAACTTTGGCTGGGACAGCAATTTCCAGATTTCCTTCAACCAGAATAAACTCGTTGCCCTTGACGGCAGTGCCAATGCCCAGCTCGTGGGTTTTGGCCAGTGGAACGATATCGTCTCCGTTACCGAAATCGGCGAATCCCTGTACAACTTCTACGGTTACAAGGTCGTGGGTGTTTACAAGGATCTGGAGGATATCATGAATTCCCCGAAGGCCGAGAAATTCCCGGCTGACGGTGTGTTCGACCGCAACAGCACCGTATGGCCCGGCGACCTCAAGTTTGCCGATGTCAACGGAGATAACGTCATCAATGAACTGGACCGTACCAACATTGGTTCCCCGCTCCCGAAGTTCACCTTCGGCTGGACCAATACTTTCCGCTACAAGAACGTAGACCTGAGCATCTTCCTTAACGGCTCTGTTGGTAACAAGGTTCTCAACTATAACCTCATGGGCCGGGACTGGAATGGTCTGACGCATATGAACAGTGTCTGGGTGAACCAGCATAACTGCATCGCCGACCGTGCCCGTCTCGTTCCCGTAGACCCTGAAAAGGTTTATACCGATGGCAGCTGGCGGACAGACATTACCAACGTTCAGGTGTCGAATGCCGATACCCGTACTCCCCGTCCTACCATGAAGGACCCGAACGACAACGACCGTATCAGCGACCGTTACGTGGAGGACGGCTCCTACGTCCGCATCAAGAACATTACGCTGGGCTACACCTTCCCCAAGAAACTCCTGGAGAAAGCCAAGATTGAGAATGTCCGCGTATACTGCAATATCCAGAACCTGTACACCTTCACGAAGTACAGAGGTTACGATCCCGAGGTGGGTGCTTCTACGCAGGATTCTTCCGGTCTTACCTTCGGCGTGGATAACGGCCGTTATCCTTCCCCGATGACCTGCTCCTTCGGTGTCAACATTACTTTCTAATGGAGGACAGCAAGATGAAAAACACAGTTAAATATATTGTTATCGCTGCGGCTGCTGTGCTTGCGACCGCTTCCTGCTCCAAGTTCCTGGACCGTCCGGCCGAAGACAGCTATACCACTGCCAACTATTATCTGAACGACGTCCAGGTAGAGCAGTCCGTGAACTACCTCTACAACTCTCCGTGGTACGATGTAATCCGTTTCTACATTTACGGTTCCGAGACCATGGCCGGAAACGTCTACCAGAGCAATTCGGCCTATGCGACGCTTACCGTCAACGGTACCGACGAAGACCTCAAGAACATGTCCTACTCCCTGTGGGCCGTGAACGCTCAGTGCAATACCGTCATCAACAATATCCGCAACGCCAAGACGCAGGCCAGTGAGGCTGCCAAGAACAAGGCCATCGGTGAAGCGCTCACCTGGAAGGCCATGGCATACTTCCTTCTGGTCCGTACCTTCGGTGACGTTCCCATCATCCACAACAATACGGAAGTGATCAAGGATGCTTCTTACAATGAGCAGATGAAGGTTAAGAAGGCCGATGTGTACGAGTATATCGTAATAACGCTGGAAAAGGCTCTGGAGCTTCTTCCGAAGGATGCCAACATCGGCAAGTACAATCGTATCGATTACTATGCCGCCGAAGGCCTCCTCGCCAAGGTATATCTGGCCAAGGCCGGCGTTACCGGCAGTCTGGACCAGGAAGACCTGAAAAAGGCCCGCGATTATGCCCTGGACGTGATCGAGCATTCCGGCCGCAGCCTCACGCCCAAGTACTCCGACGTTTTCCGCCTGAGCCCCTCCGTGTTCCAGCAGACCGGTGAGAACCTCATTTCCTGGCTGTGGACCTCGACCAGCGGTATCTGGACGGCCCAGAATTCCATCCAATGCGACGTGGCCGGTGAAGGATTCAGTGAGTTCGGTGACCTCTGGGGAGCGTGGAAAGGCCCCAGCGTGGACCTGCAGGATGCATTCGGCGTTTCCGCCGATACCGATCCGGAAGTCCGCAAGGCTGCCGACAAGGATGACCGTCGCGCTGCGACCATCATGATGTTCGGCGATCAGTACCCTTACTTCTGGGCAGAGGCCGGCGGATTCGATTTCTACCGTTTCTATTATGATCCCGATTATTGCTGCCCCGGTACGGAGAAGAACAACTCCAACAAGCAGTGGGGATGCACCTCCGGCGCCAACTACGTGAAGCATCTGTTCGGCTGCGGCTCCGACCATCTGGCCGCCCTGGGCGTCAGCGCCGACCGCATGTGCAACCAGCTGCCCACGCATATCCTTCGCCTTTCCGACATCTACCTGGTGTATGCGGAGGCCTGCATGCTTACGAACGATCCTACGAATGCCCGTATTTACGTGAATAAGGTGCGCGAGCGTGCCCATGCTCCTCAGCTTCCTACCGTTACCATCCAGGATATCTGGAAAGAACGCCGTCTGGAACTGGCCATGGAGGGCGACTACTGGTACGACCTGGTCCGTCGTTCCTACTATCAGATGGACGATGTGATTGCCGAGCTCAAGGCCCAGCGCCGTTCCCACTGGGATGGCCTTGACAATGCCTACAAGAGCTACGTGGTGGCCGATGGAGAGTACAAGGGCCCCGGTGCCAATCCCTGGGATAATTCCAAGATTATCTACAAGCCCGATGAAGAGCTCACCGACGTGAAACCTTCCATGTTCACCATTCCGTTCCCGACCGAGGACGTAGTCATGAACCCTCATGTGGCTTCTACTGCCGAGTCTGTCTCCGTGGACGTCCGTGAAACCTATCACTATGACTTTTAATTCCTGAATCCATGAAAGCAATCCTTAAATATACCAGTATTCTCATGGGTCTTGCAATGGCTGTGGCTTCCTGCGAAACTGTTGACTACCCGGACCGCTTCCGGGAAACCTCCGGTGTACCCACCGTGCACTACGTTCGCTATGCCGACAGAGACATTGTCATTACCCAGGGCTTTATGGAAGAGGTCGTGTGCCTTGTCGGTGAGAATCTCACCAGCGTTCATGACCTTTACTTCAACGATCAGCCAGCCATTCTGAATACCAGTTATATGACTGCCAACACGTTGGTCGTGAGCGTTCCCAAGAACCTGCCCAAGAAGCAGGACGATAAGATTCACCTGGTAACGCGTGACAGTTCTGTAGTCCTGTTCGACTTCAAGGTGCTGCCTCCGGTACCCAAGGTGGAGACCATGTCCTTCGAGTGGGCTAAGCCTGGCGATGTGGTAACCATCACCGGTTCTTACTTCACCACTCCTTTCACCGTGGAGTTCGCAGGTGCAGATCCTGTCGAGATTACGTCTGCTGATGGAACCAGTTCTTTTGACGTAAAAATTCCTGCCGGCGCACTGCCCGGTAAGGTGAAAGTGACGACTGCTTCCGGTACCGGTCAGTCCACGTTCATGTACAGGGACAACCGCAATATCCTGTTCAGCTTCGACGACCAGCGCGGCCGCGCCGGCAACTACTGGCACGCTGCCAAGATTGAAACCAGTGACGTAGCCCTGGACGGCAACTATCTGCTGCTCTACGATGCCGGCGGCCTCAAGTCCGACGGTACCGACTGGCCCGATGGCGGTTATCACTTCGAGTACTGGCCGGGCAACTGGAATAATCCCGAAACCTACGAGGATGAAGGTGCCGATGACCTGACGCGGAACGTAGACTTCAGCGGCTTCTCCAACATGGCCCTCAAGTTCGAATACATGATTCCTGCTTCCGATCCCTGGAAGGGTACGCCTATGCAGATCTGGTTTGCCGGTCACAATCTTGTTACCCTTCAGAAAGCCGGGAATACTTACTTCCACGACGAAGCGGTCTCTTTGCCCCGTGCTATGTGGAAACCCTGGCTGGCTACGGGTTCCTACGATACTGGTGGCAAGTGGCTCACCGCTACTTTCCCTATCTCGACAGATTTCATCTATTATTGGGACGGTTCCATTGCCAAGGGCTCTCTTGATGCCAGTTCATTCACCGGTATGGAAATCTTTGTGGCCGCCGGTAAGGAAAACGAAGGCTCTCCTTCCGCCCCGAAGATCTACATCGACAACATCCGTGTCGTCCCTATCAAATAATCTGAAGCGCAATGAAAAAGATATTGAAATATTCCCTTATTGTATCGCTCTGCGCTGCAATGGTCTCGCTTGCCGGTTGCCAGAAGAATGAACAGCTGGCCACCGACCCGCTGAAAGAAGCTTTCTCCCTCGCCGGTATTGCCCCCAACCCGGTGATGCGCGGCGGAGCCCTCAATATTTACGGACGTGGCCTGGACCAGGTGGCAGAAGTCCACTTTGCCGGTGAGAACATCTCCGTGAGTGAGTTTGTGAAACTGTCCAAGGGCACCAAACTGGATACCCTCCAGGTGATTGTCCCGCTGGAAGGTCCGGAAGTGGGTAAGGTGTCCATCGTGACCGCCGACGGCCGCAGCCTGGTTTCCATGACCGACCTGTCCTTTACCGAGCCTATCGGAATTGAAAAGATTTCGCCCCTGGCTGTGGTTTCTCGCGATGTCATCACCATTACCGGTGAGTACCTGAACGTGGTGAAAGAAGTGATCTTCACCGGCGAGAATGCCGTTGTGACTGCCTTCGAAAGCCAGTCCCGCCATGAGCTCAAGGTAAAAGTTCCGGCATCGGCCGTGGATGGCCCCATCATCCTCAGCGATGTAAATGAACTTGTCGACCAGTCCACCATCCCCAACCATGTGTACAGCTCCCAGGAGCTGGTGTTGGGCCAGCCTACGGTGAAAAAGGCTGCCAAGGCAACCTATAAGGTGGGTGACAAGATTACCGTCACCGGTTCTCATCTGGACATGATCAAGACCGTGAACCTTCCCGGTGCCGAGGCTGTGGCCTTCACTTACACCGTGGCAAACGGTTCCACGGAGGCTATCGATTTTGTCTTCCCTGCCACTGCAACTCCTGGCAACATCTCCCTGGTTTCCTACGAAGGCGAGGCCTTCGATGCCGGTGAGTACGAGGTTGTGAAGCCCACGAAGGTTGTGGCCGCTCCCCAGCCTGTCAAGGCCGGTGAGAAACTCACCATTACCGGTAAGGATCTGGATCTGGTCTCCAAGATCAATCTGGAAAATGCCGCCGAGGTGGAATTCTCCTATAGCGAAGAAAAAATTACACTCACGGTCCCTGCCGTGGCCCAGGAAGGAGATGCCACTCTTGTGATGGCCAATGGCGATGAAGTTTCCGTTGCCTACACTTTGGTTCATCCCACCGTTACCGGTATTACTCCTCTTACCCTTACGGCTGGTGAAACATTCACGGTCTCGGGTACCGATCTGGACCTTATCACTGGAATCACCCTGGGCGGAAAGCCCGTAGAGTTCGAACTCGATGCCAGTAAGAATATCGTTGTTACCACGGCTCCCAGTTCTGTCCCCGGAAAGGTGGTACTGACGCTGGCTAACGGTGAAACCATTACGGCCGATGATCAGATTGACCTGCATTATGATTCCCTGATTATTATCTCCTCCATGCCGCAGGAAGAACACATCGGCGGAATTGTCAACCTGGTTGGTGAAAACTTCATGCTGATTGAGAATATTTTCATCGGCGAGGAGAAGGTTACTAAGTATGCCATGCGCTCCGATACCCAGATCCAGTTCTTCATGCCCTGGAACAAGGTGGGAACGTATGAAATGAAGTTCGCTCTCCTGAATGGTGATGTGGAGACCTGTCCTTCATCCATTGGTGTTCTTCTGGAACAGGAGTTCATCACGGCCTGGGAAGGAAAACTCCAGATTACCTGGAATGATGGTGGCCGTGTCATGGTTCCTGCCTCCAAGTTTGAAGGTGTGAAGGCCGGCTCAAAACTCCGTTTCTACTATACGCAGGTGGAGAATCAGTGGGATCAGGCTCAGCTTAATTATGGAGACTGGACCACCATCAATTTCAATGGCGCGTCTGGAGTCCAGCTTAACGGAAGCCTTGTTCCTACAGATCTTTATGGCTGGTTTGAGGATGGAATCCTGGACCGTTGCACCGAAGTGGAACTGACCAAGGAAATCCTGGATAATATTGAGGCGAAGAAGGGCTCGTGCGAAGGTGTGTCCAACTTGGGTATCATCATTCAGGGAAGCGGCCTTACCTTTACCAAGGTGGAGATTGTGGGTGAGATCCCTCAGGAAGTGACCATTTACAAGGGCCCCACTATGATGACTTGGGGTGATGACGGCCGTTTCGGTCTGGCTCTCAAGTATTTTGAAGATGCCGGTCCCGGTGCTAAGCTCATCATCTACTGCGAACAGACCGAAAATTGGGGTCAGGTTCAGATCAACGATGGCTATTGGGGGAACGGTGACGTCTCCTTCCCTGAACTCGGTGGCGCTTATCTTACTACCGATAATGCCGGTGGCAAGGATGTGACCCGGGTTGTCCTGACCATCACTGAAACGCTTCTTGAGCACCTGAAGACCCATGCCGGCGACTACTTCGGCCTCAATACCCAGTATCAGGGAGACGGCAGAGTGGCATTCGTTCTCCAGGGATCCGATTGGATTATCAATGAGATAACCCTGCTGTAGTTTTTTAATCCGGAGGGGGCTGACCCTCCCTCCGGGTTCCATGATAATGAAAAGACTTCTAGTTCTCATACTGTCGGCACTGACTCTCTGGTCTTGTGGTAAGGATACCCCGTCCACGGAACCGGAGGGCCCCGCATCGCAGAATACCGGAATAGATGCTGCGCTCACAAATGCACGGGCATCGGCCAGTGCCCGGAAGGTGTACAGCTTTTTAAGGGAGAAAGCCGGCTTCAAGGTGCTCAGCGGCATTCAGGCTGGCGGAACGGCCAACAACAACGACCGCGTCAACGAAATCTATCGCATTACCGGCAAGCACCCCGCCGTGGCCGGCTACGACTACATCTTCCTCCAGTATTCTCCTACGCCCAAGGACTGGACATGGGTGGTGAACTACGGGGATATCTCTGCCGCTAAAGAGCAGTGGGAAAATGGCGGTCTGGTATCCTTCATGTGGCACTGGAACGTGCCCACCTCGAAAGAGGCCTGGGAGAAGGGCAAGGCCGGCAATTTTGACGGTTATGCTTTCTATAGTGAAAAAACGTCTTTCAGCATTGTGAATGCCCTGAAGGAAGGAACGTGGGAAAACGAGTTCATCCTTAAGGATATTGAAAAGGTGGCCGGCTATCTGAAACTGCTCCAGAATGAGGGTATTCCCGTCCTGTGGCGCCCGCTTCACGAGGCCGCCGGCAACTACAACCTATACGGCATAACGAATAACGCCTGGTTCTGGTGGGGCCGGGGCGGAGCTGAAGCCTGCAAAAAGCTCTGGAAACTCCTCCGGGACAAGCTGGAAGGGGAGTATGGCCTCAACAACCTCATCTGGGTATGGACCCTGGATGCCACTCCCGGCGCAGAGAAAGACTATGCCTCGTGGTATCCCGGCAACGACCTCGTGGACATTGTGGGCGTGGATATCTACGAGGACAATATCAACGCAAAGGCCCGGCAGTACAAGGCTGCTGTGGAACTGACCGGTGGCCACAAACTGGTGACGGTGAGCGAATGCGGCAATATTCCCGCTCCCATCAAGTGCCTGGCCGCAGACGAATCCTGGAGCTGGTTCCTGGCCTGGGACCTTAACACGGAATCTTATCCTTACAACACAGAAGATTATTGGAAACAGTTGATGTCATCGCCGCTGGTCGTTACCCGCGAATCGATGCCTTCACTTAAATAAACGTAGCTATGAGATATTTTACTCAGTTTTTCATTCTTTGCATGATATCTGCGGCTTGCTGCTGCAGCAAAGGGGGAGAGGCAGGCGGCAGCTCCACCGAGCCTGAGGCTCCGCGGGCTCTTACCGTAACCCCTACCTCGATTGAGGCCACACCAGAAGCTAAAACGCAGGAGATAACCATTGAGGCTCCGGCCCGTCCCAAGGTGGAGATTCCCTCTGCCGCGAAAAGCTGGCTCAGCTACGAGGACGGTGTCTTCAATAAATACAAGATGACCGTCAAGCTTAAGTTGGCCGCCAACGATACCTACGAGTCCCGCAGCGCGGAGGTCACTGTGTCGGCCAAGGACTGCACGCCGGTAAAGATTGCCGTGGTCCAGGCAGGCAAGGAAGTCATCAAGGACCCGGTGCTGCCCAGTAACACCGCCGTCGCCCGCACCCTGGAGCTGGGCCTTGGCTGGAACATGGGCAACCACTTTGATGCCTATGCCAATGGCGTAGCTTCCGAGACCGCCTGGCAGGGGAAATCGGCCACCCAGGCCACTTTCAACGGTGTAAAGGCCAAGGGCTTTACCAGCGTCCGTATCCCCGTTACGTGGATGGGACACATTGGCGAGGCTCCGGAGTACAAGCTGGACGAAGTGTGGCTGAACCGTGTCTACGAAGTCGTGGGCTTCGCAGAGAACGCCGGCCTCAAGGTCATCCTCAATACCCATCACGATGAAGATCACGGGGAAAAC
>JAEEGJ010009569.1_pt1 | contig 25833 bp, 18 predicted proteins | sample 8958761 | NCBI WGS metagenome assembly JAEEGJ01 (sample SAMN16246546, study PRJNA631951) | gut metagenome | biome: gut microbiome; feature: rumen; material: RS-attached | host: Bos | place: Iran: Karaj | collected 2018-10 | reverse complement strand
AGCGGGTTGACAGACTTCGCGCGCAGATCAGGCCGGACGCCGTCATTGTACGGGTCCATTCCGGCACCGGGAAGGGGGACGGATCGGTCCTTGAGAACCAAGGACTTGACCTCTTCAAGACCCTCCGCGGCGTAGATGTACTGGTGTGTGCCCACGACCACAATCCGGCCTGCTTTACAAGGCCTGAATGTGTGCTTGTCAACGGAGGGGCACGCAGCGCCAACGTCGGTCACGCCGTGCTCAGGTTCAAGTGCCGCAAGGTTGTCGAGCGTACTGCGGAAACCGTCCGTATGGACCGGAGGCGCGTGGACGAGGCGATGGTCGCGGCCTTCGACAGGGACTGGCAGGTGGTACGGGATTTCACCATCACCAAGGTCGGTACGCTGACTATGCCCCTCCTGAGCCGCGAGGCCTACGCCGGAATGTGCAGCTATATTGACTTCCTGCAGACGGTCCAGATGAAGGCCGGCGGGGCGGACATCTCTCTTGCCGCACCCCTGTCGTTCAACAGCGTGGTCAAGGCCGGAGACGTCGTATTCAACGACATGTTCAAGATTTATCCGTTCGAGAACCAGCTGTTCGTGCTTGAACTTACGGGGCGCGAGATCCGGAATCTCCTGGAGTTTTCATACAACAGATGGATAGTGACTCCAGGGGACCACATCCTAAACATCAGGGAAGGTTCCGACGCCCGTACGGGAGCTGTCAGGTGGTCGTTCGTGGAGCGTTCGTACAACTTCGACGCCGCGGCCGGAATCAATTATACCGTGGACGTCACCAAGCCCTTCGGCAGCCGTGTGTGCATTCTGTCCCTTGCCGACGGCAGGCCATTCGACCCCGATGGCCGTTACAAGGTTGCCATGACTTCTTACCGTGCCAACGGCGGGGGAGCGCTGCTTACCAGCGGCGCAGGCATTCCCCGTGAGGAAATTCCCGGCAGGGTGGTTGCCAAGTATCCTGAAATCAGGGAATTCGTATACGGTTTCATCAAGGAACACGGAGTGGTGGACCCCTCACTGATTTCCGACCGTTCCTTCCTCGGCTCCTGGGAATTCGTCCCTCAGACTGTCGCAGCACCATTGCTTGTTAAGGATATGTCCTTAATGTTTTGAGCGCCACTGCGCCGGCGTGCAGCCCGTGATTTCGCGGAACTGACGCTTGAAGTTGCTCTTGTCGCTGATTCCCACCTCCTCACCTATGATGGCGGTGGGAATTGTTTTGTCCTTGACCAGCAGGCGTTTGGCTTCGTCAATCCTGATCTCCTTACGCCACTGGAGAAAGTTCTTTCCGTACACGCGGCGGAAAAACAGTGAAAAATCTTCTTTGTAAAGCCCGAGCGAGTCGGCGACCTCCTGCAGCGAGGCGTCTTCCGTCCATCCCATCGACACTATCCATCTGCGGATGGTGGCAGAGGTTTGTCCGGAGATGCCACCCCGGCGTTTGAACATTCTGCCGAGTCTGGCCTTGCGGGTGAAAAACAGTGCTATTCGGTCATGCAATTCAAGTTTCATAATTTTTTTTTATTAAATTTGTAGGTTAATATTTATGTAGTGCAATGTTCGACAATCTATCGGAGCGTTTGGAAAGGTCCTTCAAGATTCTGAAGGGCGAAGGTAAGATAACTGAAATAAATATTTCCGAAACCCTTAAGGATATTCGTCGCGCCCTGCTGGACGCCGACGTCAGCTACAAGGTGGCCAAGGAGTTCTGCGACAGGGTCAAGCAGAAGGCGCTGGGCTCCGACGTGCTTACAGCCGTCAAGCCCCAGCAGATGATGGTCAAGATCGTCCACGACGAACTTGCCGATTTCATGGGCAGCAGCTCTCAGGATATCGATGTCAAAGGTAATCCGGGAATAGTCCTCGTAGCAGGTCTCAACGGTTCCGGTAAGACCACGTTCTCCGGCAAGCTCGCCCTCCATGTCAAGTCCAAGAAGGGCATGAAGGTGCTCCTGGCCGCCTGCGACACCTTCCGTCCCGCCGCCATCGAGCAGTTGAAGGTGCTTGGAGAGGGCATCGGCGTGCCGGTGTACACCGAGGAAGGGGAGAAGGACCCGATCAAGATCGCGAAGGCCGCCATCGCCAAGGCGAAGGCGGAGGGATACAGCGTCGTGATCGTCGATACCGCCGGCCGCCTCGCGGTGGACCAGCAGTTGATGGACGAGATTTCCGCCCTGCACCAGGCCGTGAATCCCACGGAGACGCTTTTCGTGGTGGATGCGATGACCGGCCAGGACGCCGTGGAGACGGCCAAGGCCTTCAACGACCGTCTGGACTTCGACGGCGTGGTCCTCACCAAGATGGACGGTGACACCCGCGGCGGCGCCGCGTTGTCCATCAAGGCTGTCGTGGGCAAGCCTATCAAGTTTGTTTCCTCCGGTGAGAAGATGGAGGCGCTGGACGTCTTCCATCCGGCCCGTATCGCGGACCGCATCCTGGGCATGGGCGATGTGGTTTCCCTCGTGGAGAAGGCCCAGGAGCAGTTCGATGAGAAACAGGCCCGCGAACTCAAGAAGAAACTCGCCAAGGACCAGTTCACCCTCTGGGATTTCTACCAGCAGATCCAGCAGGTGAAGAAGATGGGTAACATCAAGGATCTCGCCGGGATGATCCCGGGCATGGGAAAGGCTCTCAAGGACGTGGACATCGACAATGACAAGGCATTCAAGTCCACCGAGGCCATCATCCTGTCCATGACGCAGAAGGAGCGTGAGCACCCCGAAATCATCAACGGCTCCCGCCGCAAGCGCATCGCCGACGGTTCCGGTACCTCCCTCCCGGATGTGAACCGCCTCCTGAAGCAGTTCGAAGGTACCCGCAAGGTGATGAAGGGCGCGATGACGGGGAACCTGATGCAGCGGATGGGCGGCATGCGCGGCATGCGGAAACACTAAAACACCCAAGGATATGAAAAAGTGGATTTTACCGCTCCTGGCCGTGACGCTGACGGTCTCGAGCTGCGGTGTTCTCTCCGGGGAGACCCGGGAAGAACGCGCCCGGCGGGAAGCCCGTGAAGCCCGGATGGTCGAGGAAAACATCCAGGCCGGCGACTTCACGATCGACATTGACCGGATGTATCCGGTCCGGGGCAGCTCCCAGCATGTGTCGAACTATTCCGTCTCGGTCAAGGACGGCGTCCTGAATTCCCATCTTCCGTACATCGGCCAGGCCTGGCGCGTGCCCTACGGTGGCGGCCACGCCCTGAATTTCAAGGCTCCGGTTGGTACGTACAATGTCTTCCGGACGCAGGATGGCGGTTATGAGATACGGATCCTGGTCAAGACGGACGAGGACCAGCATGTCTATACCCTGACCATCTTCAACAACGGCCGGACCTCCCTGGACGTCCAGTCCCAAAACCGTGAGCGGATTTCCTTTTCCGGCGTGATGGATTTCTATTCGGAGGAATAGAGCGGACGGTGCCGGGAACGGCGCCAGGCATCCATATTGGATTCATACAGGTCCCATTCCCGCACGGGAAGGACCCATTCGATGAAGCGGTCGCAGAGATAGGCGGCCGCTTGTTTTGTGGGATGGACCATATCCTCCGCCCACCAGCGGTAGTCGCGCAGTTCGTCCATCATGATTTCGTAGGCGGGGAAGTAGGGGAGGCCTTCCGTTGCGAGCAGCAAGGTGCTCTTGGAGAGCTGGTTCCCATGGGCGCCGTCGGCGAGGTGGCGGATGGGACTGACGGTAAAGATGAACTCCTTTTCCGGATTCCGCCGGACGAGTCCCCGGAGGAGGACGGAAACCTGTTCGACCGTCAGCCGGTAGCGGGTGAACTCGGTTCCGGGACGCTTGAGGCAGTTGGCGACGGTTTCGCCGGTTTCGTTGAACCGGAAAGCCCAGGCCGTCCCGAGGGTGATGATGACCTTGTTGCATTCCTTCCAGAAGGCCGATGCTTCCGACAGCGACCGGTTGGCGTTTTCCAGGAACGCATCGGCGGTTTCCCGCGCAAAGGAAGTATGATGCCAGAAGGAACAGAACCGGCCGGCGCCTGCACCCATTTCCACGACATCCTCCGCGGCGAACGGGACGCCGCTCCCGAGCCGTGCGACGGCGTTGCCGATGCTGACGGGGTTGTACAGGGTGCCGAACGGATTGCTCAAAACCTTGAATCCGGCGTCGATTAACCGTCCGCCGATCTCATCGGCGAAACAACTGCCGAGGACGGCGATGCGGTCCTGGTAGGAGACGGATACCGGAGCCGGTTCCAGGGTGACGGGTGTCTGGAGTTTCATAACGGCAAAATTACGGATTTTTGCGTATATTTGCATGATTAACTAACCATATATGAGCATCCGACCTTATCTCCTTTCCGCCTGCGTTTTCCTGGCGTTTTCCTGCGGCCGTACCCTCAAGGACGGCGAATACACGTTGACGGTCCTGTCAACGAACGATGTCCATGGCACCTGGTTCGATTCCACCTACGTGGACAGCCGGACGCGGCCTTCCCTGATGGCCGTGAAGCATTATGTGGACAGTGTCCGTACGGCGGACGGGGCGGGGAACGTCCTGCTTCTCGATGCGGGCGACTGCCTGCAGGGCGACAATGCCCCGTATTATTTCAACTATGTGGATACGGAGACGCCGCACCTGTTCCCGCGGCTGGTCAAGTACATGGGCTATGACGCCGTTGCCGTGGGCAATCACGACATCGAGACGGGGCATCCGGTCTATGACCGCGTAGCGGCGGACCTGAAGAAAAACGGAGTCGATTTCCTGGCGGCCAACGCCATCCGGAACGACGACGGAAAGCCGTATTTCAAGCCGTACAAGATCGTGAAAAAAGCGGGACTGAAGGTCGCCGTCCTGGGCTATACCAATGCCAACATGAAAGCCTGGCTCACGGAAGAGCTCTGGAGCGGGATGCATTTCGTACCCATCGTGGACGTGATCCAGGCCGATGTGGACCGGATCAAGGCCAAGGAGCACCCGGATGTGATGGTTGTTGTGATGCATTCCGGCACGGGGGAGGGCGACGGCAGCATGCTGGAGTCCGAGGGTCTGGACGCCTTCCATCTGGTGAAGGGTGTGGATTTCATGCTGGCAAGCCATGACCACCGGCCTTTCGTCGAGGCCAATGATTCCTGCGGGTTCCTGAACTCCGGCAGCCACAGCCGCAACATCGCCGAGGGTAAGCTGCATCTGACGGTCAAGGGACGGAAGATCGTGTCCCGTACCTACGAAGCGGGTCTCATCCCGGTCCGGGCCGAGAAGGCCGATCCGGAGATGAAGGCGCATTTCCATTCGGATTACGAGGCCGTCAAGGCCTTCACGCTCCGGGAAGTGGGTGTCCTGAACACGGACCTCTGGACCCGGGACGCCTACCGGGGGATGAGCGACTACATGAACCTGATCCATACGCTCAGCCTCGGCTGCAAGCCGGCTGAAATCTCTTTCGGCGCCCCCTTGACCTTCAACGGACACGTCCAGTCCGGCATCATCCGGTACAACGATCTGTTTACCATCTATCCGTTTGAGAACCAGCTGTTTGTCGTAAAGATGAAGGGTGAGGAAATCCAGCTTTACCTGGAGCATTCCTATGACAAATGGATCAATACCATCGCCAAGTCCGACGACCGGCTCCTCAAGATCGAAGCCCGGGACGACGCCCGCACCCAGCAGCAGCGCTGGTCGTTCGTGAACCGTTCCTACAACTTCGACTCCGCCGCCGGTGTCAACTACACGGTGGATGTTACGAAACCGTTCGGACAGCGCATCAACATCACGTCGATGGCCGACGGTTCCGCCTTCGATCCGCAGCGGGAGTACAATGTCGCGATGACCTCCTACCGCGCCTCCGGTGGTGGCAACCTCATGAAGGAAACCGGCATCGACACGGACCGGATCGACGACCGCGTCGTCGCCCGCTATCCGGAAATCCGGAATATCCTGTACGATTACTTGATGGAGAACGGTTCCATCGACCCGGAAGTCATCGGCAATCCCGCCGTCATCGGGCAGTGGAAGTTCGTTCCGGAGCAGCTGGCGGAGACGGCGATGGAAAGGGATATGAACTTGCTGTTCAAATGATAAATGACGTTTTTAGACGCATTATCCCTTTTATTATATCAGTTTTGGAAAAAAGAATTATATTTGTAGCTAATAACCAAAAACTAGTTCGGACCTATTATGAAACGTTGCAACAATTGTGGCTGGTTTAATCCGGATACCGCCACGCATTGTGAAATGTGTGACGAGGAACTGACCGGGCTGCCTGTGGAGAATCCGCAGGAGCAGTCGGCTCCCGCTCCGGAAGAGGCGAAGGCGCCTGCGGAGCCGGAAGTGCCCGATCCTCCGAAGGCCGGGAATCCGTTGCTGGAAACGGTCCGGTTCTCCCCTGCCGCAAGTGAGGAAAAACCGGTCAAGAAGAATTTCTCCGCCACGGTCATGGATGCGACGGCTTCCCTGGAAGGGGAGGAGCCGGTCCATTGTCCGAAATGCCGGTATCCCGTATTCGGTTTTTCCGAGACCTGTCCCAATTGTGGCGCTTCCTTGAAGAACGTTCTGAAAGCCACGGTCCTGCCCACCCCTCCCGCCACCACCATCAAGGATGTGACGGAGGAGGAGGCCCCGAAGGCACCTGCCGCCGCACCGGCGCCTGCGTTCAAGGGAACGGTCCGGGAAACGCCTGCACCGGCATTCAAGGGAACGGTTCGGGAGAGCGCAGCTCCTTCCGAGTCCCGCCCGGTCCGCCGGGCCCCCAAGGCGACGGTCCGGGAGATTCCCGCCGAACTGCTTTCTGACAATCAGGCCGATGAGGTCTGGCGGCTGATCCCGGTCGAGAGCCCGGATCCCGAGATCCTCATCCTGAAACCCGGTGAGATCGTCACCATCGGCAACCGTCGTTACAAGTTCCAGAAATAATGTCGAACACACCGGCGCATCATATTCCCATCCCTGAACGGTACGATTGTCAGAAGGGAGACATTATCAATGGCCAATACCGGGTGGAGTCCGTCCTGGGACAGGGCTCTTTCGGCGTTGTGTATAAAGTCACCGACCTGGCCGGCCATCCCTGGGCCCTGAAGCTTCTGCGGCTCTGGGAGGTTCCTTCCACGATCCGCCAGCCCCTCATCGAACGTTTCGACATGGAGTACAGGACCGGACGGATCCAGAGCCGGAACCTGGTCCATTCTACGGATTCCGGTTACCTGAAAGGGAATCCCTATATCGTGATGGAGTTCTGCGACGGCGGCGACCTGGGCCGTTATATCGGGAAGCGGGACGCCCCGCTGGCCCGTTTTGCCTATGATATCCTGAACGGTCTGAACGACCTCCATGTCAACGGAAAGGTCCACCGAGACCTCAAGCCCGAGAATGTCCTGTTCAAGTCGGACGGAACGGCCGTCCTGACGGATTTCGGTATCAGCGGAGACCGGAACAAGCGGATGACGGAGCGGAATATCTTCGGCAAGCCGAGCCAGATTTTCGGTACATACGCCTACATGCCCCCCGAGCAGGTTAACCGGGCCCGCGGAAACAGCACGGTCCTTCCGACGACCGACCTGTTCTCTTTCGGCGTCGTCATGTACCAGCTGATTACCGGCGCCCTTCCTTTCGGGAAACTGGAAGATGAAAACGACCTGGTCCGCTATCAGAAGCGGAGCAAATCCGGCGAGTGGAGCCGCTCCCTCCTGATGGAAACGACGGTCGGGCGTCAATGGGAACCCCTGATTTCCCGCTGTCTGGAGCCCAACCTGAAGGACCGGATCCAGTCCGCCCGGGATGCGATGGGATTCATTCCCGGCGACGTGGTCTCTCCCGTTTTTGTGGAATGCGCTCCGGTGCAACCGGCACCTCCCGTTTCCGCTCCCGCATCCGGGAACGGGACCATCCTTCGCGTCATGCAGGGAAGGGAGGACGGAAAGACATACGACCTGGACGAGCTGATCCGCGTTTCCGGCAAGCATCTGCTTACGGTCGGCCGGGACCCCGAGAATGCCGTCTGTCTGCTGGATTTTTCGGAGTCCTACCTCTCCAGAAGGCATTGCACGCTGGAACAGGCAAGCCATTCCTACTGGGTGATCCGGGATGGGCAATGGTCCGCGGACGATGGGTTGTGGAAGGATTCCACCAACGGCACCTATGTGAATTCCGAGTCGGTCGGACGGGTCGGCCATCTGCTCAAGGGAGGGGACATCCTGACCCTCGGCGATATCAAACTGAGATTTGAAACCACTTAATATCTTATTACTAACCCCTTTAAACTTAGTTTTCTTTATGGAGACCAACTACAAAAGAACCGTCGCGGGCTCGGTAGGAGCCGGACTGGGTGCCGTGTTCAATGGCTCCGGACGTCAGTACTACATCCTGGAGCACAAGACCGAATCCCTGTATCACCACGCCGGTGAGTCCCAGAAGATCATCGTCGACCAGATCGAACTTGGACGCGATTCCGCCTGCCAGGTCCGTTTCGACGAGTCCTTCGAGACCGTGAGCCGCCGTCACGCCGCCATCGTGAAGGAAGGTGAGAACTGGAAGATCATCCCGCTCTCCCAGACCAACCCCACCTTCGTGAACGGCACTCCGATCCAGGGCGACACCGTCCTGAAGACCGGCGACGAGATCCGTCTTTCCTCCAAGGGCCCTCTGATGGGCTTCATCATCCCGCAGGGCAAGCAGAGCCTGGTCAGCAGCATCGGCATGACCGAGCGTCTGAGCCTCTTCCGCCAGCAGGCCCTCCGTCCTTACAAGCGCGCCATCTGGACGCTTGCCATCATCCTGCTCCTCGCGGTTGCAGGACTCGTGACTTGGAATATCCTGCAGGCCAAGAAGTTCGACAAGGAACTCCAGAGCAAGCAGGAGCAGATCATGCAGGTCCAGGATGAACTCAACCAGAGCGGTGAGCAGATCGACGCCCTGAATCAGGAGCTGATCGAAGCCAAGGACAAGTCCGAGGCCGAGCAGGCTGCCGTCCAGCAGAAACTCCAGGCCGCCCAGGCCCGCCAGAGAGAGCTGGTCAAGGCTGCTGAAGACCTGAACAAGGGCATGCAGGACGCCATCGACCAGGCGGTCAAGGCCGGCAAGGACGCTGACAGGGCGAAGGCCCAGGCCAGCGAGCTCCAGAACCAGCTGGAAGAGATCAAGGACAAGAACGAGTCCCTCTTCAAGACCCAGGAAGAAAAGTCCGAAGGCCTCTTCGGTAAAAAGAAGTAACATCATCAATCAATACAATCCATTATGAAAAGATTCATTGTTATTCTGGCAGTGGCCATTGCTGCCGTTGCGTGTGGCTCTTCCAAGCAGACCACGGTCGAGCAGGTGAACATCGCCAACATCCCTGTCACCTGGGACAACATCACTTCCTCCGATTCCGCGTTCGAGGCCTACAAGATCTCTGACGCCGAAATCCAGCACGATGTCCTCCGCAGCCTCCTCACCGAGGCCGAGAAGCGCATCTATGATGTCAAGGACCAGGACCAGCTCCAGGTCTTCAAGCGCAAGGTCGAAGCCATCCGCCGCTACTATCGTGATGCGAAGAAGGCCTCCGTTCCCATTGAGAACCGGATCAACGACCTGATGTCCCGCATTTCCAAGGTAGAACAGTAGTTTCATCCGAAACGGAGGTGCCCCGCCCCTTCGGGGCACCTCTTTTTCTTTTATTCAATCGCTATGTCCGAACTCACCTTCAAGATGACCGTTGCGACCAACGTCGGCCTGGTCCGCAGCAACAATGAAGACAATTTCATCGTCAATCCCGATTTGACCACTTCCGACTGGTTCGTCCCGTCGGATACCGATCAGGTACTTTCGCTCGGCGAAAACGGAGCCGTTCTCGTCGTCGCGGACGGCATGGGCGGGATGAACGCCGGTGAAGTCGCTTCCGAACTGGCCGTCAACGGAATCCGCCGGTCCTTCGGAGACATCGAGGATTTCTCCAAGGTGACGGACTGCAGCAACCATATCGAGGCTTTCCTGAAGAAAGCCATCGTGGACGCCGACGCGGACATCAAGAAAAGGGTGAAAGACGATGCGTCGACTTCCGGAATGGGAACGACGATCGTCATTGCGTGGGTGGTCGGAAACGTCGTCCACGTAGCCTGGTGCGGAGATTCCCGCGCCTATCTGTTCAACCGGCAGTCCGGCCTGAGCCGGTTGAGCAAGGACCATTCCTATGTGCAGGAACTGGTCGATGCCGGAAAACTGGATGCCGAACTTGCGTTCGACCATCCGAACAGCAACATCATCACCCGCAGCCTGGGCGACTCCAATGTCAAGGCGCAGCCTGACTATGTGTGCAAGCGCCTGTCTGCCGGTGACTATGTCATTCTCTGCAGCGACGGCCTTTGCGGGCTGGTCCGCGACGAGGAGATGCTGGATGTCCTGATGCAGGAGCATGACAGCATCGAAGATTACAAGAACGGACTGTTCCAGGCCGCCCTCGACGCGGGCGGCTATGACAACATAACGATCGGTATCCTTGAATGCCTGTCCGTCAAGGAATCCGAACTCACGAGCACCGTAGCCCCGAGCGAGGTTGGCAAGAAGCAGAAGGCCGCAGCCGCTCCCGGGCAGGGGACCCACAAGGACGAAGGCCGCAAACCGCGCCGCAGCCGTATCTGGCTGTGGATCATCATCCTGCTCCTTCTGGCCCTCCTGTGCTTCGCCGCCTTCCATTTCGGTTTCATCTCTTTTGACGAAGCGCGGCATCTTCATTTCAACCTGACCTCAAACGCCTCTTCCTATGCAGTACACTGAAGGATATTTACTCGATAACCGGTACCAGCTTGAACGGTATATCGGCAGCGGCAGTTTCGGTGAAGTCTGGGTCGCCACCGACAAGGCGACGGACTTGGAAGTGGCCACGAAGATCTATGTGGCGATGGACGAGAAGGGACTGGAGGATTTCAAGAAGGAATTCCAGCTCTCCTTCGAGTTGAACCATTCCAACCTCCTGCATGCCAACTATCTGGGTGTTAATCCGGAAGACCGGCGTCCTTTCCTGGTGATGCCGTTCTGCCCGGAAGGGGCGGTTACGCAGTTCGCCGGCAAGATGACGGAGGACCAGCTCTGGCGTTTCACGCACGATGTCGCCGCCGGACTGGCCTATCTGCACGGCCAGCAGCCGGCCATCATCCACCAGGATATCAAGCCGGACAACATCCTGATCCACAAGAATGGCGAGTATGTCATCACGGACTTCGGTATCAGCAAGCAGCTCCGGGCGTCTCTCCGCAAGAGTGCGATGAAACTGAACTCCGCGGGCGCCATCTCCTATATGGGCCCTGAGCGGTTCAGCAAGCAGTATCAGGCGGTCAAGGCCAGTGACATCTGGTCGCTGGGCGTATCCATCTATGAACTGGCTACCGGTGAACTCCCGTTCTGCGGAATGGGCGGAAGCCTTCAGAAACAGGGCGCGGACATGCCGGAGTTGCCGGAAGAGTTCTCCGAGACGCTGAACATGGTGTGCCAGGCCTGCATGGCCAAGGAACCCTGGAACCGGCCGACTGCCCAGCAGCTTGCCGATTTCACGGACCGTTATATGAAGGGCGAGAATCCGCCGGTGACCTGGGGCCATGGCGTGCACAAGCCGGAGGAAACGGCCGCAGCGAAGCCTGCGGAGAAAGCGGAGCCGCAAAAAGCGGAACTCAAGCGTACCCGCCGTCCTTCCGCCGCCGAAGTCTCTGAAAAACCCATCTCCGATAAGCCGTTATTCTCTTCCAACGATTCGAAGGAAGGTCGCAAGGGCATCCCTGCCTGGGTCTGGGGCCTGATCGCCGCCCTGGTTCTGGCACTGCTTCTGCTTCTTCTCCTGCCCCGTCTGAAGAATACCCAGGGCAAGCAGGCTCTTCCTGCAGCCGATTCCTTGACGGTCGTCGAGCAGCCTGCCTCCACCGCCGCCGGTCCGTCCATCACCCATGTGACGAAACCGGTTTACAACGAGGGAAAGAAATTCTATTCCTTCACGGTCGAAGCTACGGGAGAGGATGTTACCTATCATCTGGCCGATGCCAACCGGAATCACGTCTCCAAGAACACGAATGGTATGTTCTCCGTGAAGCCGGTAACGGGCGGGAAATACTTTGTATATGCTGAAGACGCACAGGGAAATCAGTCGCCTTGGCAGGAAGTGACCGGTTGTACGCCTGTCCAGGCGGAACCCAAGCCGGCCGCCGGTTCGGCTTCGTCTTCCGCGTCCTCTACGCCCGCCACTCCCTCCTTCAGCAAGGTAACGGCTGATGAATTGGCCAAGATCCTCAATGCGAAGAACACGAGTGCCGCCCGTTCCGTCCTGGAGGGCAGGATCGCCTCCAATTGCTCCTTTACTTTTACCGGTTTGACGGATGAGGAAAAGAATGTGAGCAAGCCGAGGACTTATGTGGATATCATCAATCGGATGGACATGGGCACTTGGTCTTCAATCAACGTTTCCAGTGTCGGATACGACGGTTCGGGAAAGCTCAACCGGGCCACGATACATGTAAACTATTAGTCTGAAATGAAGTATCTGAATACGTTCCTACTGGCTCTGTTCGTGTCTGCAGGCGCGTTCGCCGCGGACATTACAACCCCGCTTCCGTCTGCTTGTGAAGCGTTCCGGCCGGATATCCTGAACGGAACCATCCTGTACGAAAATGCGTTGCAGGGCCTGGCCTCCGGAAAGGATTTCGGGCAGGACAAGGCCACCCAGAAGTATTTCTGGATCGTGTACAGTGACCGGGATGCCAATCCCGCCTATGTCGCGCCCAATTCCAGTGCGGTGAATACGACGCTGGAATTCAACGAAAAGGTCCGGATCGCCCGGATCGTGGACGGTTATGCGCTGGTCTATTCCGAACCGGTCGAACAGATATCCTATCCCAAGATTTCGGAGAATGCGGAATGGAAAGGCTGGGTCCCCATGAAGAAGCTGCTCCTGTGGGATACCTGCCCGGCCACGGATGCAGGCATCTACAACAAGGCGATGATCTGTATCAACGTGGACAGCAACCTGAAGAACGGGCGGTTGAACAAGAGCTTCCTCTCTCCGGACAACCTGACCGCCTCCACCGACCTGTCCCGCAAGCAGATGTTCACCTATTATTTCGTCATGAAGAATGAGGGTGACCTGGCCTTGCTGGCGACGCAGAACAAATTGACCGGAAATACCCACAAGGTCCTGTACGGATGGGTGGACAAGAACTCCTTCGTATCCTGGAACCAGCGTTCCTGCCTGGAACCCACCTGGAACCGGGATGATGTCTCCTACTTCTCCAAGAACGGCATCAAGGCGAATATCTTCGAGGATAAGGGTTTGAAAACCAAGGCTTCCTATATCACCTACGCCAGCAAGCAGAAGAACACGGGGGACAAAGATGTTTACCGGATGGACGGAGACGTGCTCCGATATCCCATCCTGGACGACAACACCGACGATGTCTGGAACTGCACGACTTTCAGTGCGCCCAACCATTCCGGGGCCTTGCAGACTTCGTCCGTATCCCAGACTTTCCAGGACCATATCGCGGCCCTTTCCCGTATCAATATCGCTTTCGTCATCGACGGTACCGTTTCCATGGAACCCTATTTCCCGAAAGTGAAGGAGACGATCCTGGAACTGAACAAGTACTTCTCCCAGAACATGAAGGTCCGGGTGGGCGTCCTCATCTACCGTGACAAGGCGGACGGCCCGTACGTGACCGAAAAGAAGTCGATGACCGATCCGTCCAATCCGGAACTGGCGAAGTGGATCGAGTACGGCGGCGGATATGGCATCAACACCAGCCCGGTGGACCAGACGGAGGAGGAAGCGCTGTATTACGGCATCAACGAGGCCCTCGATTTCTTCCAGTTCAACCCGCAGGAATCCAACATCATGTTCGTGATCGGCGACTGCGGGGATGCCGGTGATTATCCGGAGATTACGGAAGACCTGCTGATTCAGAAACTGGCATCCAAGCATGTGAACCTGCTGGGTTTCCAGGTCCGGAATGAAACGGGGAACATGGCGTTCCCGGTGTTCAACAACGAAGTCTGCCGACTGATCCGCGGTAACATGGAGAACCAGTTCAACCAGCTGGACAGTCGGAAGAGAGTTTCCGTCAAGCCGAAACTGCTGGAGGACGGCTATGAGTTCACCCATAATGTCAAGAATGCCGAAGGTGACCTCTATGTGGGCTCCCACAAGTATGTGCAGAGCGGGGCGATGCCTGTGGACAGGCTGAAATCCCAGATCCTGACCGCCGTATCCCTGGCGAAGCAGTCCGTGGACCACAAGATCGAACTCCTGTACAGCAGGAGCCAGGGTGTCGAGGATGCGACCGCTCTCTCCGGCTCGGAGGATGATTACGACGTGACCGGCCCGATGCTGGACGGCAAGTGGCTGGAAGACCGCATCGGAAAGGACCTGCTGGCCTCCATCGTCGAAGAAAATGCGATGGTTTCCTTCAAGGGTTACACTCCCAAGCGCCATCAGGCTTCCGGAAAGGAATTCTACAAGCCGGTCATCTTCATCGCCCATGAGGAACTGACCACGATGATGCGCCGCCTGGCTCCGATGAACGATGTGACCAAGCGCGAGGCCGATGACAACCGGGAACCCTACGTGAAAGCGATGAAAGCCCTGATCCAGGGTCTGATTCCCAAGATCTCGGATGCCGACATGAACAGCATGGGCTACAACGAGGTCATGGCGCTCGTCGCCGGGCTCAATGCCGCCACGACTTCCCTCAAGGGCCGTACCATTGCCGAAGTGAGCGACAAACACGTCGTTTCCGCTGCCGAATACCGTGACATCAAGAACGGTTTCCGGATGGGTTACCGGCACCTGGAGGATATCCAAAAATCTCCTTATCGTTTTACCAGAATGCTCAACGGGTCCAAGTATTACTGGATCCCGATCGAAGACCTTCCTTAATTTCTCGCAGATGAAAAGAACCATTGTCGCACTTGTCGCCATCCTGGCCGCCTGCACCTGGGCCGCCCCCGTATGTCCTGCCCAGGCCCTGAAGACTCCGAAGAAGAACGAGGTGTTCCGTCCGGAGATGCTTTCCACTGAGTATTATCCGGAGAGCATCGGAACGCTGCTGAGCACGAAGAAGTTCGGACAAAGCACTCCTTCCCGGAATTTCAAGAAGGATTATTGGGACGTGTACAGTGACCGGGATGAGAATGTCACCTATACGGACCAGAAATTCAAGAAGGCCCAATCCTCCCTTTCGTTCGGCGAAAAAGTCCGGATCGCCCAGATCAAGGGCAATGCCGCCCTGGTTTACGCGGCTCCGAAGGAGGATATCCCTTTCCCGGGGATTCCTGCCAATGCCGACTGGAAAGGATGGATCCCGATGGAGAACCTGATCCTTTGGGACCAGAGCATGGTGACGGACTTCGGTATCCCGATCCGTTGCGTCCTGGCATCCGGTATCCTGGACCGTGGCGCTTCGGACGACGCTGGAAAACTGTACAAGAATCCGGTTTCTCCGAAAGATTATGAACTGTTGCCCAATATCCCCAATTCTGTCTTCTATATCCTGAAGACGGAGGGGGACAAGGTCCTGCTTTCCCTGGCCAAGGAATTGGGAGAGAATGCTTCCAACCTGTACGGCTGGGTGAGCCGGCTTTCCATCTTGCGCTGGAACACCCGGCTGGCCGTCGAGCCCAACTGGGATCCGTCGTTCGTGGAGGATTTCGCGTCCAAGGGCGTGACCAGCCAGCTGTTGGAGACGGATCTTCGCAATGAATCCGGAGAAATGCTGAAATGCGGCGAGATCGTGTTCCGTGCTCCGGAGCATCCCGTCTATGTGGAAGACTATTACCGGATGCCCGGCAACCTGTGGCGCTATCCGGTCTATGTAGATCCGCGGATCTATGCGGGCGCCCAGCACAGCTTCTACATGCCGACGAGCAGCGCCTATCTGGATGAATCCTACCGGATCCAGCCTGCGGATGAGGATGAGTACCTCCTGAATGACCTGAACAGTGTCAAGGTGATGTTCCTCCTGGATGGTTCCCGTTCGTATGAGCCCTACTATTTCGCCCTGACAAAGCTTTTCAAGGATTTGCGGGATGCCCTTACCGGATATACCGTGGATGTCGGTGCTACGTTCTTCTGGGATGAAGACGGAGTCCGTTATTCCAACTTCCCGCTCCGGAGCATCAGCTCTCCCGAATACCTGATCGATTTCGTCAAGTCCGGCGGCTCCCGTGCGTTCCGGGAGGATGTCCAGGAACCGCTCCTGCTTTCAGCGATCGATACCCTGGCTGGCGGCTGGGCCGGTTTCCGCCCTTCCGCCAACAACGTGCTGATCGTCCTGGGAGGCCGCGGAGAAACGGCGGAGAATCCTTCTGTCGTCCAGGAGGATCTGGCCAACCGTCTGGACTCCGAGAACATTTCCCTGTATGGTATCCAGTTGAAGAACAGCCCGTTCACCCTGGCCTATCGTCGTTTCAATGACCAGATGACCGGCTTGATCCAGGGGAAGCTCACGGCCCGGAATGAGAAGGCCGGTTCCGGCCAGGATTCCGTGATGGAGTTCGTCCGGGAGGAGGATGGCGTTTCCGCTGTCCGGTATGCCTTGAACTCCTACGACAATCCTTATTATGAGCAGTTCTTCTACGGGAATTCCGGCGTTGAGGAAGACCGGTTCGAGGATCTGATGAGACAGATCTTCGCCCAGATCGCCTTGTCCGTCGAAGCGAACAAAGAACGTTTCGCCGCTTTGGGTGGTGGTAAGGCGCAGGTCTTCCGCCGTGTTGCCGGTGAGATTGCCGATCCCACGGGCCATCCTTTCTTCCAGACGGTCGCCGATCTGGATGAGGATGAACTGGCAGCCTTGATGGAGACCTTCGGAAAGATTTATGATGACGCCCGTTCCAAGAGCATCGATGCCAAGTCTTTCTCGGACTACCTGGTCTCGAAGTTGAATTTCTTCCCGGAGACGGTGACTACCAAGCCGGAAGACCGGGGCGTCTATGAAACTTTCCGCCTGATCGAGGGTGTCGAGGCCATGTCCGGCAAGTATCCCGGACCGCGCCTCGGGGACCTGCAGGACCCCAAGAAAGTGACGCCGGAAGAGTTCCAGTTCATCCTGGACAATTTCTCCTTCCGGTACAAGAAGCTTCTCGAGATCTGGAATGCTCCGTACCGTTATACGAGCATGATCAATGGGAAAAAGCACTTCTGGATTCCGCTGGATTGCCTTCCTTAATCCGGAATGCTTCCTCTCTTCGACATAGAAAACCTGCGGTGTTCCTATGAGCATCCCTTTATCTCCGGTACCTCCAAGGTGGTGCTGGAGATAAAGCGTTTGGAGATACCCCGCGGAACGATGGTTTTTATCGTCGGAGAATCGGGAATCGGGAAAAGTACGGTCCTGGAGGCCCTCGGAATGATGAACCGCACCATGGTGCCGGATCCGGAAGCGAAGGCCTGTTTCATCGACAAGGACGGGAGCCGGACGGACCTGATCGCCTTGTGGAAGGACGAGGACCGGCTGACGGAATTCCGGCTCAAGCATTTCAGCTTCATTTTCCAGAATACCAATCTGATGCGGAATTTCACCGCCTTCGAGAACGTAGCCATTACCCGGCTGCTCCAGGGCTATTCCCGGGAGGAGACGATGGGGAAGGTGAAGCAGCTTCTGACGGAGCTCGGATTGGGGAGTGTCTCGGAATCGGACAGTCCGCAGGACTTGTCGGGCGGACAGCAGCAGCGGCTGGCTTTCGCCCGCGCCACGCTGCCGGATTTCTCCGTCCTGTTCGGCGATGAACCCACCGGCAACCTGGACAGTGGAAATGCCTTCCGGGCGATGGCCTTGCTGGAACATCAGCTGGAGCGCCATGAGGGAAGGAGTTCCGTCATCGTCACGCACGACATGCCCCTTGCCGTCCGGTATGCCGGTCTGATCGTCAAGATGCGAAGGAAGAACGGTATCGGTTATGTGGATGAAACCTGTGTGTTCCGGCCCGACAGGGAGCGGGAAACCTGGTCCAACGGCCGGTTGACGTTCCAGCCGCGCGAGTTCGAAATGTTCCTCCATCAGAAAGGATGATATGCGCCAGAGCCGTGACTATCTTCTTCTTTTCTTTCACCGGGAAGGGCTTTCTTTCCTGGGAAAACGAGGAGTGAACCTGTGGTTTCTCGTCGCGGTCCTGACTGCGACTTTCCTGGCAGTTGCGTTCAGTACGGCCAGTATGCGGTATCTGTCCATCAAGATGGAGGACCCGTTCATCCGCTGGGTGGATATTCCGAACATCCAGGAAGGGGATTTCGACCGGCTGCAGGATGCGCTGGACAATCCGGAGACGATGGCCGAATATGGCTATGACAGTTTCCAGGCCGATTATTATGAATACTGGCGTTTCTTCGGAAACGAGGCGGATGCGAGCCAGTTCCTCCGCTGCCGGTTCTTCGACGATATCAAGACGAATCCCGTGATGACGGCCATCATCGACCCTGCCAATGTCGTTGCAGGTCAATGTGTTACCAATCTTGAGGGTTTGGACGAAAACAGTATCGGCGTGTTCATCACCGGGGAGGCGCTGGCCCGGCTGGGCTACGAAAAGGCACCGGCCTATCTGGATTATGCCGTCAAAAGCGAGGGGGCCGACACGCTGGGATTCCAGGTGGACCGGGAGGGCTATGTCAGGGCGCCGATCCCCGTTCTGGGGGTTGTCAAGCGCCTGCCCAGTAGCATGGACATCGTTTCCACCCGGGTGTTCATCGAACAGGACAAATCGGCGTCCTATCCTTTCAATCTGGGCGCCCATCGCACCTATGGGGAGACACTTTGCTATTTCGTGCCTTCCACGGTTTCATTCGACCGGTTCGCCGATGACCTGCGTGCGCAGGCAGCTGCACAGACCGACATCGCTGTATGGCTGGACGACATCGCTTTCTACAAGCCGGCCATCAACAGTTTCATGCCCGGCCGGTATCTGGAGCTTCGTGGGGAGAAAGAAGCGCTTTCTCCGCTTGTGACGGGCGCTGTGGACGAGGCAGTTTCGCGTCGGTGGCGTACTGCCGGCGTCCGACGGGTGTTCGACTATGACTTCCAGCCTTCCCGGGTGGAGTATAAGTCCTATGTCTCCCTGTATTTCAGTGATTTGAGTCGCATCCGTGCCTTTGAGGATTTTGTCCGGCATTACGGGGTGAAGATCGACATGACCCAGATCGATTCCCGGGACAACTACCAGTCGGTCCGGGTGATGGCCACCATCCTCTCCTGGTCCATCGTCGTCTTTGCCATTTTCAGCATCCTGCTGTTCATCATCAACCTGTTGGAAACCCACTTCCAGCAGGTGAAGCGTAATCTGGGTACCTTCAAGGCCTTCGGCATCGGCAACCGGGACCTGACCCTGACCTATGTCGCCATCTTCCTTTCCATCCTGGTACTGGCGACCCTCATCGCCCTTTTGCTCGCTTTCCTGGTCCAATGGGGCACGGAAGCCCTCGGCATCCTGAAGGAAGGAACCTATGGCTACTTCCAGATCGCCTCCACCAAGACACTCCTCGCCATCCTCATCATCTTTACCGCCGCCGCCATCACCGTCCACTCCGTAATGGACCATCTGCTGAAAAAGTCGCCGGGGGATTTGGTGTATGACAGGTAGGGGATGATAATAGTGTTTCCTACTTGGTTTTATTTCCTCAGTATAAGACACAGTTTAAAAATAGAATATATGATTATTAGTAAGAAAGAATCATGGCATATCCATGCCCTGTTGGCTGTTGTTTTTTTGATTTCGTCCTTTACTTCTTGTAAGAAAGATGGTCTGGACACAACTGCACCGAGTGTTTTTATTTTGAATCCTACTTCAGAGGATATCTTTGTTACGACTGACAACAAGATTACTGTTTCCGGCGTAGCACAAGATGACAACGGAGTTCGATCGGTTACCTATTCGTCTAATCATGGTGTCAGTGGGAAAACTAAAGGGTTGGAGGAATGGGTAATTCCAGATTTCGAGTTGACGGAAGGTGACAACGTCATAGAGATTAAAGCTGTTGACAAAAACAAGAATGAGGGAACGGCAAGAATTACAATTACAAAGAACAAATATCTGGTCTTTCTTGGTGTCCCGTTTATCAATAAGAATATCATTTTTACCAATGTGAATACTCAAGTATGGATAACGGCGTCCATTGTTCCCAATGAACACTTGATTGAATCCAGTGTACGCTTGATAGCTGTTGATGAAGCCAATAACGAGATTAGCGAGGTTTGTCAGATGTATGACGATGGTTCTCTCTCTCATGGAGATGAAATCAAAGGTGATAATACCTTTTCCGCAATACATTCGTTTAAACTGGATAAAGAAGGAGTATTCCGTTACCGTGTTAGTGCTAAATCAAACGAAGATGGTGAAGAAGTTGAGGGCTTCTCCTCTGTTTTTACAATCACCGTCATGGATGAGGAAACGGCTCATTCTCAAGTTGAGGAACTGATGGCCACTCAGCAAGCTATAGAGAATATGATGAAGGAACTTGCTGGTCAGGAATTGACGGCTGACGAAATAGAACGTATCTTGAGAGAGTTTCTTGAAAAGCAGGATAACATTGAGACGGTGGAGCGGATAGGCTATTACCTTCAAATAACTTATAAGTCTGGTTTTGTTTCCTTTATCGAGCTTGAGACACAAGACGAGATGAAGGGAGGAACCTTAGATCAACTGGATACTCTCAGACGTAGGAATGCTGCTATTCCACTTAGCAGTCAAACACGTGGAGTAAATGCATCTGTACATCGCCAGTCAGCTCCGTTTTTATCTTCTCCGACTAAAGAGGAGAGCGATAACTTTATCTTGAATAAAAAAGTGCTTATCTGGGCACCGTATGAGAATCAGTTCTCAATAGATATGGAACCGGATTTGCGTCCTATCTTTGACAAAAGCCCCGTTAACTTCAGTGACTCTGACATCGATTATCTGAAAAACGATCAATGTACGATCCAGTCGCTTGAGAACCTGGCAAATTATGGCATCATTGTTTTTGATACGCATGGACTCGCCGGGCATTATGTTTCGACTCGTCATTTGGTTATTTACACTGAAGACTTGAATTGGGGATTGGTAGATGATCATGAGGCTTTGGGATTGTTGACAGGAGAATACTCTATCTCGACAAAGAGTTCTGGTGATTCGTATTATCTTGTAACATCTGAGTTTTTCCGTCAGCATATTCTCGGCACCCTTCCGAACAGTGTCGTGTTCAATGGCTCTTGTGAAAGCATGAAAACCGATCGACTTGCCAATGCCTTTATCACAAAGGGAGCGCGCACATACCTTGGTTTTCGTGAAAGTGTTTTGACGTCAAATTGCAATTTAAAGGCTAAGGAATTCTTTGGAGGACTTCTGGGAAATGATCTTTTGACCACCGGTGAGGCTTATGATATCAGCACAGTGCAGTTTGATGAGACTACAAGCGATGGAACCATACGGCATAATGAGTATCTGATTCGGGGCAGCAGGGACATGCGTTTCTACCTTGGCCTTCTTAATGGTGACTTTGAACAGGGAAACATGGGAGCATGGAGTACAACAGGAGATGGGCGGGTCATCACCTCTCTTGGTTCTCTTCGTCCTACGCAGGGTACGTTTATGGGGATTGTTTCCACCGGACTTGGTTTTACTGAGGATTATGGCAGGATCTCTCAATCCTTTTACATCAGTGACGAGAGCAAGTTGTCTGTAAAATGGAATTTCTTATCAGAGGAGTTTCTGGAATATGTCGGTAGCAGATATCAGGACTATCTGAAAATGACTATTTCGGATGGGACGAACACTGTAAACTTGTTCGAGATGGCTATAGACGGGATTGCTACCCAATTCAGTTTGTCATGTGTTTCGCCGGGTATTGTGTTTGACCAGGGAGATGTTTACATGACCGGTTGGCAGACTTCCAATTTTGACATCAGCGCTTTCAAAGGCAAAACAGTTACCCTAGTCATTGAATCAGGTGATATTGGGGATAGTATTTACGATAGTGCGACGTTATTAGACGAAATATCGATCGAATAAGGCTCTCTTTCGCTCTTGTCCGGATTCTCCGAAGCCGTCGTCACCTGCTAATTCCATTTCATGAAAAGAATCTGTAATATTTGTCTGTGTTTTCTGGCGGCTTTTCTGGCTTTTGCTTGTGTGCGCTCGGTGGAACCGGGTTTGTATTCGGTAAAGGACGGCTTCGTCCGCGTCTACCTCGACTCCCTGGGCAACCCGAAAGCCCTCATGTACCGGGATACGAGTTCGGTGTGGGCCGATACGGTCAGTGTTGACCTTAAGGCGGAGAAGCTGGCCCTGAAGCCTTATGAGGCGCCGGAGTTTCATCTTTTCCCGCTCCGGGAACTGTATCGGGATCCCGTTTACAAGGTGGGGGAGACACAGGATGTCGTGTATGGGCGTGTGGTGCAGAATCTGGATAAAGACCGGCGGATGGACCTGAAGATGGACCTGTATGTCCCGTATGATGGAAGCACCGTCGCACGGCCGTTGCTGGTCATGCTCCACGGCGGTGCCTTCCGGGGTGGAAACAAGCGCGATTCGTCCCTTGTCGAGTGGTGCCGGTATTTTGCCTCCTTGGGTTTTGTGGCCGCTTCCGTCGATTACCGGCATGGGTACCGCTGTCGGCAGAAGGACACGGATGAAGCGATGTTCAGGGCCCTCAAGGACGCCAATGCGGCCGTACGCTTTCTTTTGAACCGGGACTCACTGCTCATCCACTCCGATCGGATCTTTACGGCCGGGGTCGATGCCGGTGGCATTACGGCCCTGAATATGGCTTACATGCGCGAGGAGAATTTGCCGGAAATCGTTACGGAAGAGAAAGATACGACCATTGTCACCCGTCAGTCGCTCCTGCGCGGCTTTGATGTGCGCGCCGTGGCGAACCTTTGGGGCGCCGTACCCGACACGGCCATTCTTTCCAATGCGAAGATTCCCGTCATCTCCTTCCAGAGTGATGAGGATTCCATGGTCCCGTTTAAGGCCGGCCACCCCTTTGACTACCTGGAAGTGGAGGAAGATGTGCCGGAGGATGGTTGGGAGGTGTTCCGATCCATTCTTGAGTCCATCGTATCCATCTTCGTGCCCGAAGAATCGGAGGATGTCCATGTCTTCCGGGAAATGTATGGCTCCGGGATCATCCATCGTGTCCTGAGGCGCCTGGGTACATCCTCCGAGCTGTATACCTATCCCGGTATGCGCCATGACCTTTTCCTGCGCGACGACGGTACTGTCGATTTTCCCATGTACGATGAAATCAAGGAGCAGACGGCCTCTTTCTTTGCCTCAAGGATGGTCGTCGCCCCCGTTTCCCTGCGCCAGGATACCGAGGATCCGCAGCTGTTCATTATCGACAACTCCGAGGTAGAAACCTGCCTCTGGCATGTCGAAGGCGGGGTCCTGATAGGCAAGGGTAATGATGCCGTCCGCGTCCTTCTTTTCCCGGACGCTCCGGTACACTCGGTTTCCGTCAGCGGGGTTTATACCTCGGGGCAGACGTTCTATGATACGGTGACCGTAGATGTAGAATAGATCCTCTCCACATCTTTCTTTTCACCCACAAGCCACAGCACGTCCCCATCCTCGAAAGGGGAGGTGACGTCGGGCGTGTGGAGCAGCCCATCGGATTTTTCCACTCCGGCCAGCAGGCAGTGGTAGTTTTCGCGGATGCCGGCATCGCGGATGGTTTTGCCCAGGAAAGGGGACAGGCCGGTGACAGGCACGCAGCGGAGGAGCATCTCGCCGCTGTGGTAGCGTTCATCTTCGAGCTGGATGGCACTGGCTTGCAGGTGCTTTCCAAACGCTTCCAGGTCGGCGTCGGTGCCGATGACTTGGATGCGGTCCTGGGGGAAGACACGGTGGGAGGCCTTCGGGATGTTGATCCGCAGGCCGCCACGGAGGATGGATACCACCTGGATCCCGAAGCGCTTGCCAAGGTTCAGCTCGGCCAGTGTCTTGCCGCCCCATTCAATTTCTGCGGGCACGTCGAAGTCCGCCAGGTGCATGTCCTTGGACAGGAGGCGGGAGGCGTATTCCGGCTTCTTTTCGCCCATGTATTCGGCCCGCAGTTCGCGGGACCGGAAATTCGTCATGAAAGTCTGCTCGATGCGCTGGGCGTTCCGTTTGATGAAGCGGCTGGAAATCATCAGGAAGACGGCCAGCAGGGCGATGATGAAGATCAGTACCACCGAAATGTGGAACAACCGGGCCAGTACGTAGATGACGAATCCCAGGACCAGGATGTAGCGCATCACGATAGTGGCGACCAGCGGCGCCCGGTTGGCCCGGCTCTCATTCCAAAGGGACTGGAAGGAAGCGTTGCGTCCATGCTTGATGGCGATGGTCCGCAGGAAAGGGGCAAGGACGGCCAGGATGACGACGGCGGAGACGATGTTCGCCCACGGGGCCGGAATCCATTTCGCGGCAAAAGGCACCAACAAACCGAAGGACAGGCCGCAAATGGCAATGCAAAGGATGCCGTAGATGAGGATGACCTTCAGCACATCCCCCAGATACTTCCGCCACTCGCTCTCCTTACTTGTTGTCGGAGAGGCCGAAGAGGCGGCATAATTGTCCATGAAAGTCCGGACCCGTCCCGGAAGGTGCTTGTAAACGAAGCCGTATGCCGGTTCCGCAAGCCGGATCATGTAAGGCGTCAGGAAGATCGTGATGACCGAGACCGCCACGACGATAGGATACAGGAAACTGCCGGTTACGCCCAGGGACACACCCAGAGTGGCGATGATGAAGGCGAACTCACCGATCTGCGTCAGTGAAAAGCCGCACTGCATCGCTGTCTTGAGCGACTGTCCGGAGAGGAGTACGCCCGTAGTGGCGAAAAACAGCTGACCGATGATGACCGTAAGGGTAATGACCACGATGGGAAGCCAGTACTGGCCGATCATCGCCGGGTCTACCATCATGCCCACGGACACAAAGAAGATGGCCCCGAACAGGTCCTTGACCGGTTTGACCAGATGCTCGATATGCTCCGCCTCGATGGTTTCCGCCAGGATGGAGCCCATGATGAAGGCACCGAAAGCGGCCGAGAAACCGGTTTTGGCAGCCAGCACTACCATCCCGAAACACAGGCCCAGGGCTACCACGAGAAGCGTTTCATCGTTCATCAGTTTCTTCGCCCAACGGAGCAGCAGTGGAATCAGGTAAATGCCCACGACGATCCACAGGACGAGGAAGAACGCGAGTTTCCCGACCGACATTACGAGCTCCCGGCCCTCGAAGTTGTTGGAAACCGCCACCGTGGACAGAACCACCATCAAGACGACGGCAAGGATGTCCTCCAGGATGAGGATGGACATCACCAGGCCCGCGAACTGTTTCTTGGCGAGCCCAAGGTCTTCGAAGGCCTTGTAAATGATCGTGGTCGAGGACATGGAGATCATGCCGCCCAGGAACAGGGCGTCCATCTTGCTCCAGCCGAAACTGGAGCCGACGGTGAACCCGAGGAAGATCATGCCGAAGATGATGGTTAGGGCCGCAATGACGGCCGGGCCGCCCACCTTCACGATCTTCTTGAAACTGAATTCCAGACCGAGGGCGAACAGGAGGAAGATCACGCCGATGTCCGACCAGGTGTGGATGCTGGCCGTGTCGATGACCGAGGGCGTCAGGGCGAAATGCGGGCTGGCGATGAAGCCGGCCACGATGTAGCCCAGCACAAGCGGCTGCTTGAGCTTCTTGAAGACCAGGGTCATCACGCCGGCGCAGATGAGGATCAGCGCAAGGTCGGCAATCAGGGGTTCTATCTCGGACATCTCGGATTTCTCGGCAAGCTCGAAATGACAATCGGTTTAAAACGCGCTCTCCAGGAATTCGATGAATCCCGGAATGGACAGGTTGTAGCCACGGGGACCGGCAAGGACGTCACCATCGGGGGGGAGGATGAGGTAGT
>JAEEGJ010009568.1_pt1 | contig 25836 bp, 28 predicted proteins | sample 8958761 | NCBI WGS metagenome assembly JAEEGJ01 (sample SAMN16246546, study PRJNA631951) | gut metagenome | biome: gut microbiome; feature: rumen; material: RS-attached | host: Bos | place: Iran: Karaj | collected 2018-10 | reverse complement strand
AAATAAAGTCCTTTGGGAATTTTTTTTATGGTATAATTATCTTGGAGGGATTATATGAACGAATTATATATTAAATATGATAATTGGACTAAAGAATTTATGGATTCATGGAAAGAATTAGATTGGGAAAGGACACTTAAAACATTAGATAAACGTGTTGAATACTATGAAAACCCAATAGATAAACCATGTTCTTCATTTAATGAAGTAATTAACTTATGGAATGTAGTTGGTGAAAATCAAAAAGATATAGATTATAAATATGAAATTGTATCTTTTAATGAAAAAACATGTATTATTAATTGGCAAATGACAAGAACAATGACTAAAGGTAATATTAAACAAGAAATAGATGGTATTTTTCAAATATCATTAAATGAAGAAGGATTATGTACATTCTTTAAACAATGGAGATTCACAAGATAAAAGGTGATTTTATGATAGAAAAGAATTATATTGAATATACAGGTAAGTTAAATAATCATGAAGATTATTTAAAAATACTAAATATTCTTGAAGATAAGACTGATTATATAGAATTAGCTTATGAGAATGATATAGTTGATAAATTTAAAAAAGATATTATTCATCAAGAACATACAACTAAGTGGTTTAGTGAAGAATCATATCCAGGAGCTAATCTGTATCAAATTAAAGCATCTAAAGAATTATTTGATTTCTTAAGAACATTTGAAACATTTTGTAAATGCTTTATTGATCCAGAAACTGGTGTTTATTTATCAGTAAAGGAGACAGATTTTGGCGTTAGTGATATTGCTTTTTATGATAAAGAAGGTAAATCACTTCTTGAAACTATTACTCATGAAGGTGAAATATTTATAAGAGAAGATTTATTAAAATAAAAGTCCTTTGGACTTTTTTCTATGTTATAATTTATTTAGGTGATAGTATGAAAGAAAGATTTTTAGATAATGTACTTAATGATTATTATAGTGATGCTTATAAAGAAGATATTCGTTTATCCAAAGATAAAATGCATCAATTAGAGTTTATTACTACAACAAAATATATTGAAAAATATTTAAAACAAGGTGATAGAATTCTTGAAGTAGGTGCTGGTACTGGTGCTTATTCTTTATACTATGCAAATAAAGGATATCAAGTAGATGCAATTGAGTTAGTAAAAGCAAATGTAGACATCTTAAAAAGTAAAATAAAAGATGGTATGAATATTAAAGCTATTCAAGGTAATGCAATAGATTTATCAATGTATGATGATAATACTTTTGATATTACTTTAGTTCTTGGCCCACTATATCATTTGTTTAAAAAAGAAGAAGAAGAAAAAGCAATAAGTGAAGCTATTAGAGTAACTAAACCAAATGGTAAGATTTTTATTGCATTCATATTATTTGATTTAACAATGATAACTTGGGGATTTCAAGAAAAAGGTATTTATGATAACTATGGAAATGATAAAGAAGTATCTTTAGATTTTAAACCAAATAATGGAGAAGAGAAGATATTTAATATGAGGTATTATTCTGATGTTAAAGAACTTATGAATAAATTTAATGTAAAAAAACTTGGTTATGTAGCTACTGATGGAATATCAAGAGCAGTAAAAGATGATATTAATAATATGACTGATGATGAATATCAAATGTATGTTAATTATCACTTATCAATATGTGAAAGAGAAGATTTAATTGGTTATAGTAGTCATATACTATCAATTATTGAAAAATAAAAGTCCTTTGGACTTTTTTCTATGATATAATTAACAAGGAGGGGCTTTATGGAACAAAATATTTATGATAATGAAGAGTTTTTTAAAGGATATCAAGAACTAAGAAGTAGTAAAGATATTCCATCCGCTAATGATTTAATAGAAATACCACAATTCTTTGAATTAATTGGTGATGTTAAAGATAAGAAAATCCTTGATTTAGGTTGTGGTGCAGGTGGGCATGATCGAAGACTAATCGAACTAGGAGCTAAAAGTGTTCTTGGAATAGATATTTCAGAGAATATGATTAATGAAGCTATAAAGAATAACACTAGTGATAAAATCAAATATAAAATATTATCAATGAGTAAAATAGAAGAAATTGATGAAAAGTTTGATTTAGTTATTTCATCACTTGCTATTCACTATGTAGAAGATTATGATTCACTATGTAAGAAAGTATTTAATTTATTAAATGATAATGGAGAATTTATCTTTTCTTGTTCTCATCCAATGGATTCGGCAGTTATACTTCCTAAAGATGAAAAAAGATATATCTTTAAAAATAATAAGAAATATTTCTTAATTAGTGATTATAACAATGAAGGTAAAAGAGTTGTTGAATGGTTTGTTGATGGTGTAGAAACATATCATAGAAATATGAGTCATTTAATTAATGGTTTAATTGATGCAGGATTTACTATTGAAAGAGTTAATGAATCATATGCAACAGATGAAGCTATTAGATTAAAACCAAAATTTATTGAGCAAAAAGATCATAGTTACTTTGTATACATAAAGTCTAAGAAAATAGGTGGAAGATGAACGAGATAATTAATGAAAGGGTTAATCTTATTACAGAATATATTGAACAAATATTAAGCGATAATAATGTACACGCAACAATGAATCTTGATATTAATAAGGTTAATGATAATGAATATATAACACTTGATATTGCAGTAAAAGAAAGAAATTTTGAAAGACATTTCAATTTAGGTATTCCTTTAAATAATGAAACTGATTTTTATAAACTTTTACTTAATACTTTTATAGATAAATATATTGATAGTGAAACTATAGGTATAGAAAAATATCGTGATTTCTTTGGATTTGTTGGTGACAGTTTTCATGGAATTAATTTGTCTGGTATTAATGGAAGTAAAATAGCTTTCTCTTTTATGCCAAGAAAAGAAGAATCAAGAGTATTAATTGATGAATATAATAACAAGATTAAATTATCTATGGAAGAAAAGGGTATTAAAAGTACTAGTATTTATGATAGTTTAAGAGTTAAATAATGGAGGAATTATGAGTATTGATGAAATAATTGCAGTAATTAAAGATAGTCTAAAACATAGTAAAAATATGGGATTATTCTTTATTGAAAGAAGTGGTGATAGAGCAATAGTTCGTATTGATGAAGGTAATAATACACCTCATAATACATTTGTTTTAGATAATATAGAAGATAATTATATTGAATTATTAATTCAAAGAATTCAAGATGAAATAATTAATAAACGAGATCATGTAGTTTTATATGGACATGATGAATTAAAGGGAGCTTTTCTAGATTTCTTTGTGTTTGGAGATAAGGCAAATAAGAAAATAGAAATAGTTAGTGATAAAGATTATAATCTATTAAAACAAGTTTATGAAGATTATCAAAAAGAAAATAATGGTGAAATAGCTAGAAGAAGATAAAAATCTTCTTTTTTTATTGCAATTATATACTTTATAGTATATAATAAACACTTGTTTTTAGGGGACTTTATTCAAAAGGGGATTTTGGTATGGAAGAACTAGTTAATCTTTTAGGTATGACTCAAAAAGAGCTTAAAGAGTTTTTATATGAATATTTAAAGAAAAAAGATATGAATCCATTATCTAAAGATGGGTTCCTTTATGCTGAAGGAGATATTCCAATTATGTTAGTTGCACATATGGATACTGTAGCTTTAGAACCTCCAACTAATCTATGTTATTCCAAAGAGTTAGATTTGATTTATAACCGTGATGGAATACTTGGTGGTGATGATCGCTGTGGTGTTTATGCAATTATGAAACTATTGGAAAAATATCGTCCTTTTATTTTGTTTACGGAAAATGAAGAAATTGGTGGAGAAGGAGCTTATCAAGCTGTTGAGCTATTAGATAAACCAGATGTTAAATATATTGTTGAATTTGATCGTAATGGTGTTAATGATTGTGTATTCTACAATTGTGGTAATAAAAAGTTTAAGAAGTATATTGAAAAATTTGGTTTTATAACTGAAATTGGTTCATTTAGTGATATATCTATCTTAGGTCCTGAATGGGATATAGCAACTGTTAATTTAAGTTGTGGTTATTTTGATGAACACACTAAAAATGAATATGTTTTCTTTAGTATATTAGAAAATCTTATAAAAACAGCTGAAATAATGATTAATCAAATAGATAAAGCTCCATATTTTAATTATCAATATAAAGTTAGTGATAAGAGTAAGGAATTTAAATTTTTTACCCAAGATGCAATGGTTAAAAAAATTGGAGGTATAAGATGAAAAATAAAGTTACCGCCAGAATGAAAAGAGAAGCTAGAAAAGAAGAAATGCTTAAAATAATTAGACAAATGGAAAAAGAAAAACAAATTCTTTCTTATAGAAGCACTCCTAGTCAAAGAAGAGATTTTAAGTATGCTTTAAAGTCAGTAAAATTAAAAGTTGATACTGCCAATAGTATTGCTTGGGATAGAATGACTAAAGAAGAAACTGATTTATTAATTAAAGAAGTTATAAATAACGGATATCGTTTAGTTCCAAATAGTCCAGAAATATTAAAAAGAAATATTGATGTTGCTTTAGCTTCTATTAGAATTAATCCTAATAGTGTAGAATGGGTTTCTAGAGATTTATTAGAAGGAGAATATAAAGATAGAATAGTTAGAGAATTAATTGATGAAAAATTCACTTTAAAAAAATATTGGGTTCCTGATATATTAAAAAGTAATCTTGATTTAGCAATTTCTTCTATTAAGACAAATCCTAAAACAATAGAATATGTATCTGAAGATATTATTGATAATCCATTGATTGATAAAGAGTGTTATGAAGAATTTAATTATGATGAATTAAAAGAAAGGCCAATTATCAATTATAATGATAAAGAAATGTTAAAAACAGTTTTTGATAAATTAGATTTATTAAATTATTGTAATTCCTCATTTACAGATTTAGCTAAGGAAAATGATGAAGAATCAATTAATTTATATATAGATAGATTTTCTGAATTATTTGCAACAGCTCTTAGTACAAAACCAACAGTAAAAGGTTTTAAAGAAGTACTAGATCATTGTGCAAATGTTCAATGGGATATATATAGAGCAAATAATATTGATAAATATTCTAATATATTCCGTAAAATATGTACTACATTAGAAAATAATAAATCTCTTGAAAATGCAAAAAGTGAATTATTCTTTTTAAAGAATATGGAAGAAGTATTAAGTAGTAGATATTCAGTATTAGAAGATGCAATGGCTGATTATTTTGATAGTTATCATAAAAGAAAAGGAGAGAAAATAGATTCTCCACGTGATACTATTGCTAGATTATCTGCATTATATATTTCTAAATGTAAAGAAAGTTATAAAAAAGAACAATTAGCTGAGTATTTTAGAGATATTAAAGAAGTATTTATTCCAAAAAGAAGTAATCCTAAAATAGCTAAAAGAATTACAGATCGTAAACAATATGATCACTTATTAGAATTATATGAAAATGAAAATGAAGAAGTATTAAGTTTCTTAACTAAAGTTATTTTAGATAATTATGATGATGAAATTAGTCAAGATACTGTTGAAGAAATGGTTCATCAATTTATTCCTGGAAGAGTTTCTAAAATGGACAAATTTATTAAAGCCCCAAGAGGATGGAATAATTATAAAAGATTTGTTGAAGCTACTAAGTTAGTTAATAGATTAAATAGTAAATATCTTAATTATACAGATAGAGAATTAGAACGTTATTCAGATATTGTTAAATTTGACTCTGAGAAATATATGTATTATTATGATGGACCTACTTTTACTCCTGAACAAATAGAGAAATATACTTTATATAGTAAAAAGATGCAAGTATTTGATAAAGTTAAACAACAAATAATGATGAAAGCTAAAGAATTATATCCTGATGTAGAAATAACTGATGATGATCTAGAAGAAATTAAAGATGATATACCACTTAAAGATGAATATTTTGAGTTTGATACTGAGTGGGTAAGATATAAATATTCAATAATGGATTTCTATAGTAATTCTTTCCCTGATGGAGAAATTATTGCACCAAATAGTATTCTTATTGATTGGGCTTATGAAGCATTAAAAGAATATGTTGTTGATAATAGTTTAGTATGGTTTTTACTAGTAATGAAAAACTTCAATTCTAAAATTAAGGACACAGGAATTAGTAATGATGTAATTAGTGCAACATTTGACTTTATTGCAGAGGCTTTAGCGTTATCTATGCTGATTGGATATGAAATAAAGGGATTTAGTGATGTATTGTTACTAATTGAATTAGCTGTCACTGCATCACCTAATACTATTGCAATATTAGGACCTGATGTAGTATTAGAATTAGCAAGAAATAATGATTATGATGATGAAAATGCTACTGTTTCAGATACTATTGAAATGGCCAGTGATTTAGTTTGTAAAATGACTACAAGAAGTGAGTCAACTGTTCCTTATATCAATGGAAAATGTCATGGATATAATTATTCAATGTATGATGCATTAGATAATGAAATATTATTAGCTGGTATAAAAACAGATGCTTGTTTTAGAATAAATGGACATGATCATGATTTCTTACATTATTGTGCTTTAGATAAAAATGGTTTTGTTATTAAAATAACTAATAGTTTTGGTGAATTCATAGGAAGAGCTGCTGGTTTTAGAAATGGTAACTGTGTATATGTTAACCAATTAAGAACTATTTATGATAAAGCAGGTAATTCTTATGAAGGTGAATTAGCTAAAGAACAAAAAGAAATAATTGATGTATTTAGACAAGCTTGTGAAGATATAGTTTCTATATCACAAAATAATCCAAATGAAAAAGATAAAATTGATTATGTATTTGTTAATAAAAGTTATTCGCTAGATAAAGTACCTTATAATGTTAGTTGGGTTAATAAACGATATATTGGTAAAGAACCAATGGATAGAAAAAGTGCAGATTGGGAAAAGTTTATTGAAAGCACAAAGAATTTAAAAAGTGATGCAACATTTGATACTGATTATGGTATGTATGATTTAATATGTATGGCTTCAAGTGATAGAGTATCTACTATTAATAGACTTGGTGTAACTTCAATTAAGAGAAAAGATGTACCAGCTGTATATAAAAGAACTAGAAATAAAATAATTGTTACAGATAAACCAGATCGAGATTTAATGAATAAAATTAATAGAATATATGCAATTAGGACCCTTAAAGATAAAATTGAATATGGAGAAATAGATGAAGTGCCTGGTGGAATATATTTTGTTGGTGATAATTGGTTTGCTATATATCAACAAGATGGAACCACGTTAGCAGTATGTATAGAAGAGGATAAAATGGCAGTTAAGGAAATCTCTGTGATACTAGATGTAATTCTTGAATCGATGGATAATGATAAAAAAATGGTACTTAATGACGAGGTACGAGAAAAAGTATTAAAGATAGGGGGGTAATTATGTTTCATAGTATAATTTTTGAACCAAATGAATTAGAAAAATTAGCTGATTATATTCTGTGTAATAAAAATATAGATTTGGTAAATAATGTTTACTTTAATCGTAATACACTTATTAAACTAAGAAAAATATTAAATGGTAGTAAACCAAATAATATTAAGATGAATCAAAAACAATTTAATGAAATAATTAAATCTTTCTTAAATAGTAATTTAGTATTTGAAAAAAATACCCCATCTATTATTTTAAATGATCATGATTGTATTATTGCGTCATTAAAAAGAGATATTAATAGTGTTAATTATCTTAAAGATGTTAATGTACCTGAATTAATTGATGAAATAAGAAGTTTAGTTAAAGCAAAAGGATATATTCTAACTAAAGATAGTCCTGTTTACTTACGTTCTGATAAAGAAATAGCACTTAATTCTATTAAGATTAATCCGTATTCAGCTGATTATATTGCTTGGGATCGTTTAGATAAAACAACAGCTGATTATCTTTGTAAAGAATTAAGTGAAACATATTATGTTATGAATGGAGCTAGTGCAGAGTATTTACTAACTAATGATGATATTATATTAAGTTCTATTAAAAAGAATATTTCATCAGTAGTATATTCTAATCTTACAGAATCAACAAATAAAGAAATATTTGAATATTTACTACAACATGGATATGATTTTCCTAGTTCATATCTAGCTCATCAAAAATTAGTTAATTATACTAATCCTAGAGTATTAGAACAAGTACTTATTTCTGAAACATATTTGGCTGAAGGCAAAACAGATGAACAAGAATTATGTGGGACTAGATTTTCTGAATTAATTTCGCAAGCGATAAATATAACACCAAAACCTTCAATGTTTAAAGAGTTATTTGAATATGCATGTGAAAAAAGTTGGAGTATTTATCGTAGAAATAATAGTGATAAATATAATGGTATACCAAGAAAAATAATGGATTTATTAGAAACAAATGATGATTTTGATGATATTGTTGATGATGAAGATAGTTTCTTTCCTTGGATGGAAGAAATACTAGAAGGAAAGTATCAATATCTAATAAAAGCAATGAGTGTATACTTTGATGAATATAATGGAGATAACAATACTGATAAAATGAATAAGGCTCGTGATCTAATTTTTGATTTATCAGCTTTATATATTTCTAGAAGTAAAGAAAAGTATAAAAAAGATCGTTTATTACAATTCCAAAATAGAATTAAAAAGAACTTTAGTATTAAAAAAGATAATCCATATATAATAAAAAGAGTAAATCAATATTATCAAAAGAAATATATTTCTAATTTATATAGACTTGGCAATAAAGAATTTTTAAACTATGTTGAGTCTTTAAAAGAAAAGTATGAGGAATTAGCACCAAAAGATACAATTGATGAAATGATTAAAAAATTCTTATCTAGTGACATAAAGAAACTAGAAAATGCTATTTCTCCACCAAGTGGTTATAATGGATTTAAGAAATCTTTAGAAGCTAAGAAATTAATTAATCGTTTAAACAAGGGATATATTAATTTTACTGATCAAGAATTAAATAGTTATAGATCAATTATTGAGTATAATGAAGATAATAAAGAATATGTTTATGTTGGTGATAATTATACTGATAGTAAAATAGAAGAATATAAAAAATATTCTGTATTAGAAAGAGTATTTAAAAATATTAAAAAAGATTTAATTGATAAAGCTCGTGAATATAATATAGAAATAGATTTTAATGTAGTAGAAGAAATGGATTTAGATTTACCATTTACTGATGAATTTTATGAGTTTAGTGCGCAAGATAAACTAAAGTTTAAGGATTTTCTTGATGGTTGCTTTGATTCACATGAAAGTGAATATTTTGATGTAAAAGGTCTTAGCGAAATAGATGATTTATTTAAATTATGGAATATAATATCTGATAAAGGATTAGTTTGGTTTCAAACAATGGTTCATGATTCTAATAGTAAAGAATTACGAGATTTATTTCCAGCAAATAAATTTATGAGATTAGTAGCTAATATATCTAATATTCTTGAATTAGCTAATGAATATAACTATGATATAAATAATTTTGATGATTTATCGACATTAATTGATTTAGGTGAAACAACTAAAGAACAACGTTATATTTTAGGAAAAGAAGTAGTAGAAACTCTAACTAAAGACCGTGCATTTATTGATAAAGCGACTAAGGCTAGTGAAGTAATTGGTGTTGCTGCTGAATTAGTAAGTCGTATGGTTGAAAGAGATGAGTATACAGTTCCTTTCATTGAAGGTGAACATAAAGGCTACCATTATGCAACGTATGATTCATTAGATAATGATATATTATTAGCAGGTTCAAGAACAGATGCTTGTTTCAGAGTTCTTGGTAATGATAATGATTTCTTACATTACTGTGCATTAGATAAAAATGGTTTTGTTATAGAGATTCTTGATAATGAATTAAATTTTGTTGGAAGAGCAGCTGGTTTTAGAAACGGAAACTGTGTATTTATAAATGAGTTAAGAACTATTAATGATGTACACGAAGAAGGATATTTTGGATTTTATGATGAAAAATATAATGATATATTTGAAACATTTAAAGAAGCATGTGAAGATATAATAAATCAATCGCATGAAAATCCAGATGAGGAAGTTAAAATAGATTTTGTATTTGTTAATGCAGCATATTTATTAGATGATATAAAACCTAATGTAGATAGGAGAATTAAGGAGAAGTTTGCCGGTTATCCAGTATTATTAGGTGATACAAGTGATTGGGAAGAGTTTAAGAAAAATACACCTAATCTAATACAAGATTATACTGATTATGAACCACGAGAACTTGAAGATGAATACGAAGGTGTAGCATTTTATACAGACTATGGTAATTATGACTTGATTTGTATGGCCTCTTCTTATGAAACAGAAGATAATACCATTGATATCAAATATTTTAAAAAGATGAACTTTTGTGATGTTAAAGGAGTTTATAAGAGAAATAGAAGTGATGTTCTTTTATGGCCTTGTGTAACAGATGAAGTAAGAGAAGAAATTAATAAAATTAATGGTTTATCTGCATATATGTATGGTGAGGAAATGCCACCTGAAATACCTGATGATGCATCAGTATTTATAGGGGATAATTGGTACCTTGCATATGATGGTGGTTTTAATATTATTTCTTGTTGTTACCTATTTTGTGATGAAAATGCACGTATCGAGTTATCAGTATGTGCTGAAGCAGTTAAGAAATATGGAGGTAGTCCAGAGTCTTTGGCTAAAAAAATAAAGACAATGAATAATTAAAAAGGAGTAAACAACTCCTTTTTATGATATACTTTAAATGGTGATGTTATGGAATATCGTTTACCAACAATAAATGATAAAGATAATTTAAAAGATTATGTTGAAGAACATTATTCAAACTATGAAAGAAGTATTAGTGCAAGTAATGGATTAACTAATATGGATTATAATAAATGGGTTGAAAAGATAAACAGAAACTCTTTAGAAGCTGATGATGATTGGGGTAAATATTTATTATATTTAGTGTTTGATAATAATAAACTTATTGGTTTATTGAATATTAGATATGATCTAACTGATGAGTTAAGAAATAAATATGGTGATATTGGTTATGGAGTAAGACCTAGTGAACGAGGTAAAGGCTATGCAACTAAGATGCTAAAATATGCACTTGATATATGTAGAGAAAAGAATATGAACTATGTAATATTAGGTTGTTATGATAAGAATATTGCCTCTAACAAAGTTATTAAAAATAATGGGGGTATTTTATATCGACAAGATAAAGAAATTAAAAAACTAAGTGATGATTGGGTAATAGAATTAAAAGAAAATTACTATAAAATAGAATTATAAGGAGATAATATGAATAATAATTATATAATAATTGGAGATAGTCTTACATATGGAATAGGTGATTTTGAAACAGGTGGATGGAGTACAATGTTTAAAAACTATATTGTTAATAAAGATGATTCTAAAGTATGTAATAACTATGTTTATGTAGCAGCATTTCCAGGAGCAACAAGTACAGTTATTTTAAATAAACTTGATAATATTTATCAATCATTTAAAAATGATGAATTTAATAATGTGGTTATATTATCAATTGGTGTTAATGATACTCAAGAGTTTAATGGTAGTTTAAAGACTAGTTTAGAAGATTATGAAAAAAATATTAATAAAATAATTGATTACGTAAATAATCAACAAGCTAAGTTAATAATATTTGGTTTAGGAAGAATTCAAAGTGATGATAAATTTTATTGGAAACCAGGCAAGTTTTACTGTAATGAAACTCTTGATCGTTATGACGAAGTACTTGAAAGAGTATGTAACGAAAAGAAGATAGAGTATGTTTCAATGAAAGATGTATTAGCTAAAGAAGATTATGTTGATGGATTACATCCTAATAAAATTGGTCATGAAAAGATATTTATGAGAGCTAAAGAGTTTATTAAATAATTTAGCTCTTTTTTTATTTTACTGTAAAACTCTACCAAAAGTAGATAAAAGTCTACCATTAGTAGAAGGTGTTGTTGTATAATGAACTAGTGAGGTGAATTATGGAAGACATTGATTATGGAAATTACTTATATAAACTAAGAAAAGATAATATGTTAACACAAAGATATGTTGCACATCAGTTAAATGTTACTGATAAAGCAGTTAGTAAATGGGAAACAGGTAAATCAAAACCAAATCTAGATAAACTTAGATTACTTTCAACATTATATAATGTTTCAATGGAAGAATTACTTGATAATATGGAAAAGAAAAATGATATACATATTAGTAAGATAGTATTAACAGGTGGACCTTGTGCAGGTAAAACAACTGCCTTAACTTGGGTAAATAATTATTTCTCTAAAAGGGGTTATTCAGTTTTAATAGTTCCAGAGACAGCTACTGAACTCATTTCTAATGGAGTAGCACCATGGACATGTAATACAAATTATGATTATCAAACATTTCAAGTAAAACTACAAAAAGAAAAAGAAGCTATTTTTGAAGGCGCAGCAAAGAAAATGAAGAATAATAAGATTCTAATAGTATGTGATCGTGGTGTATTAGATAATAAAGCATATATGTCTGATATGGAATTTAGAAGAATATTAAAAGATTTGGGAACTACGGAAATAAGAGAAAGAGATTCTTATGACGCAGTATTTCATTTAGTAACTGCCGCTAAAGGAAAAGAAAATATTTATACATGCACAAATAATGTTGCAAGAAAAGAATCAGTACAAGAAGCTAGAGTATTAGATGATAAGGTTATTTCTTGTTGGACAGGACATCCTCATTTTAGAATAATAGATAATAGTACTGAATTTGAACAAAAACTAGAAAGATTATTAAAAGAAATAGCTGTATTCTTAGGTGAACCAGTACCATATGAAATAGAAAGAAAATATTTAATTAAATATCCAAATATTAAAGAATTTGAGAATATGGAAAATTGTACTAAAGTTGATATTACTCAAACATATTTAAAAAGTACTGATGATGTAGAAAGAAGAGTAAGAGCAAGAGGTATAGATGGAGATTATCTATATTACTTAACTGAAAAACAAAAAGTAACTAATTTAAAAAGAGTTGAAATTGAAAGAAAGTTAACTCAAGATGAATATTTAAGATTATTAATGGAAGCAGACAATAATCTACGTACTATTCGTAAAACAAGATACTGTTTAACAGAAAACAATCAATATTTTGAAATAGATATTTTTCCAGAATGGAAAGATAAAGCCATTATGGAAATAGAGTTAAGTAATGAAGATGAAGAAATTAAAGTTCCAAGTTTTATTAAAATAATTAAAGAAGTCACTAATGATAATAATTATATGAATCATGAAATGGCTAAAAAGATGCCAAAATAGTTAGTTTATCTAACTATTTTTTTATGTTCTACTAAAAGTAGAGAAAAGTAGAGAAATAATAGAGTTCTTTTATTCTATAATGAGGGCGTAAGGAGGTTTTATGGAAAAAACATTTGATGTTGGTGATGAAGTATATGTATATAAAGACTTTTGGAAATCACTAAAAGAAGGAAAAATAATTAAAGGGGTAATAATTCATGCAGAGGGTTATGATTATGGATATCATGGTAGTGGCGATTGGATAATTGACTATATCGTTAAAGGAGAAGATGGTGAAGAGTATTATGCCAATCATGGTGATGGTTATAAACCATTTAAATTTTTAGATAAAGAAGAAATTGTTGAATTGATTATGGCTGCTATATCTGAAAAAAAAGAATATAAAAATAGAGTTATGCAAGATTTAACTGATGAAGCTATTGGTAAATATATTAGAGAGTATATTAAAACTAAAAAAAAGAATTGCTCTAATTTAAATAAAGAAATTAATGAACTAACTGAATTATTAGTACAGTTCTCTAGTGAAACTAAAGGAAAAGAGTATAAGAAAGTAAGATAATAAATGGAGGAGTTATGCCTTATAGAACATTAGATATTGGAAATAAAGTTTATATATTTAAAGATAAAGAAGATTTATCGGAAAGAATAAAAGAAGGTAGGTTAATTCCTGGTGAAGTAGTTAGTTATCATTTATCTGAAGATCTTAGTTATAACGTATGCGAATGTCGTGTTTATATATATGATGTAAAACATGAAAATGGCAAGGTTATAGAAGGAATGCATCGTGATGAGTACTTTGGATGGTGTATTCTAAAAACAAAAGATGAAGTAATTAATGAAATAGATCATTATATTTCTTACAATAATTATTTAATAGAAGAAAAATGTAAAGAATTAAATAAAGAAAATGATTCTTTAAAAAGAATTAAAGAAGAATTAGATAAAAAAGTATTAACTAAAAAGAAGGTGAAGTAGTTATGGGTAAAAAACTAGAAATAGGCGAAAAAGTATTAATGTTTAAATTAATATATGAGAAAGGAGTACTTGATGTATTAAATTCAATTGTTTATAACATACCAAAAGAAGTTACTGTTAAATCCCGTGATAATGTATTAGGTTATGATGTAATTACAGTAGAAGATGAATTAGGTGATGAATATTGTGGTAGTCATGTACTAGATCGTCATCTTGGTCATATTGCATTAGCAAAAAGAGATGAATACGTAAATGGATTATTAAATACATATACAAAGTATTTTGCAAAAGGTTATGAACGAAGTATTACTAATGCATGGTGGACAAGTGAAGAAGCAAAAATATTTCGTGCAATCAACCATCAAGTAAATTGTGTATGTGATCACTTGTTTGTAATGCAAAGTAAAGGTTATTGGTGTGGCGGATGTCATTCAACAGATTATGAATATGAAAATTCAACAGTTACTTGCGTTCATTGTGGTTTAACTAATAGATGGTCAATATTTGAACGATATGATGCACCATTTCATACTAAACTTCGTAATGAAGCTTTTTCCGATTTCTTAAATGTATCAGTTACTAAAGATGAAAGATATTATCGAGGAGATGAATCTGTAGTAACTAATCATTTGTTATCTAAAAGAGTTTATTTCTTTGATGAACCAAGACATTTATATAATGAAGCTAAAGAACAAAAACCAGATGCAACTAATGAAGAATTATTTGATTTGATGATTAAAATTGAAAAAGAAGAGTTTGCAAGAAACAGAAAATCATGGGAAGATGCAAGGAAGAAAGAAGAAACCAATAAAACTAAGAAGAAGGTGAAATAGTTATGAGTAAAAAACTTGAAATTGGTGAAAAAGTATTAATGTTTGAAACAAGTTATAAAGAAAATGGCAAGATTGATTTATTTAAAACTCTTGTAGAAAATTCTTATGAAGAAGTTATAGTAAAAAAATATAATGATGTATCAAATATAGTTACAGTTATTGATGAAAAAGGAGAAGAATACTCAGGTACATATTTCTTGGACAATGAAAAAGAAAAAATATGTTTCTTGAGAAAACAAGAATTTATTAACGGGCTTAGAAATTTAGTTTATCGAGAGTTAAGTAGTGATAATATAAGAAAAATACATAAACGAATTAATCGTATGTGTAATCATTTGTTTGTTAAATTAAGAGAAGGTTTTACTAGTCCAGGATTTCATTCATCTGATTATGAATATGTAGAACCTAGAATTCATTGTGTTCATTGTGGTTTAACTAACTGGTGGGAATTATTAAGTGACTCTTATAAAACAACATTAGATAAATTAAGAGATGAAGCATATCTTGATTATGTTCAAACATTTTGTCCTAGTGATGTTCGTTTTGATAAAGGAGATACGTCATGGATACCATTTATTTCAAAAGAAGCACATTGTTTTGTAAGACCAGAAGATTATTATTTAAAAGCTAAAGAATTAAAACCAGATGGAACTAATGAAGAAATATTTGAATTGATGAAAGAAATTGAAGAAGAAATTATTGAAAGAAATAAAAAAATATGGGAAGAAGAGAAAAATAAAATAAAAGTAAAAAAATAGGAGGTTATAAATATGAAAAATGAAGAATTAATATTTGGAGAAAATGAAGAAAAACCAAGAGATTATTATCAAATAACCGATTATACTAATAAAACTATTGATAAAAGAGATGATCCAAATAGAAAGTTTATTAATGGATTTAAAGCTATTAAAATAGGAGAAGAAACATATGCTTTTGTAAGAGAATCTGATAAAAAAATAATGCCATATTATTATGATAATGCATATGACTTTAACGATTATGGATTTGCAATAGTAGGTAGAGAAGGTGTAATGACATGGATAAATAAAGATTTTAAGTATTTAAGAGATGATAGAAGAAGTGGATGTTATGGTAATGAATATGCAATGAGTGAAGATTATTTACATGATCCATATAGAATACTATATGGTTTCCATTCAGTAGGTGAATTTAGTAAAGGTGATATACCATTATCTCGTATTCGTGTAGGTGATGAAAGTGCTATCTATTTTGGAACTGATGGTGAAGTTAAGAAATTTACTAAATATAATAATGATGATACAAGACCACTCAATAAATTTGAACGTGGTACACCATTTAATAAAAATGGTATGGCGATTGCAGAATTTAATAAAGAAAAGTTAATCTTATTTGCCGAAGGATTTTATATTGGTTATAATGACTTAGCTAAATTAGCTTTAGATAATGGTTATGTTGAAAGATTTAGAAAAGAAACTGGTAAAACTTTAAAAAAGGTAAGATAAAAAGTATCCACAATTTTGTGGATACTTTTTAATAACTTTGTAATTGTGATGAATATTAAACTATGTTATAATATATAACCGTAACTTATTTGGAGGGTTTATGGAAGAAATCAAAACAGAAGTAGAAAGTATTGTAGAAGGAATTTGTGAAGTAGAAAAAGATATAGTTGATTTTCATAAAAAGGAAGAAGAAAAACTATCTTTATTAAATAGTCGTATTAATAATTTAACATTAGATGAATTAAAAGAATTATCTAATAAACTTCATAGTATAAAAGGAACTAATATTACTACTGATACACAAGACTTAGTAGATAAAAAAATAGCTCAAACTATTAATTCAAAGAAAATGAACATGAATGAATTAGCAGAGAAATTAGTAGAATTATCTTTTGCATCATCAAATGCTTATACACAAGCAGTAGCAAGTGAAGATCGTTTTGAAAGATTAGAAAGAATAGAAAAAGCAATGCAACAAATGCAATTTAAAGAGTCCCTTGCTTATGAAGAACTTCTTAGAAATCCAAGACCATTAAAATAATTGTGATATAATTAATATGTGATGATTATGAAAGAACTTCGTGACTTATATGATATAAATGGTGTTAAAACTAATAAAACATACTATAAAGGAGAAATAATCCCTGATGGATATTATCCAATGGTAGTAATGGTTGTTATTAGAAATACTGATGGTAAATTCTTAATGCAAAAAAGAAGTATTGCCAAAGGTGGTGATTGGGGTGTAACTGGAGGTCATCCTAAATCTGGTGAAACACCATTAGAAGGAATAATTACCGAAGTTAAAGAAGAACTTGGTCTAGATTTTAGCAATGAAGAGTTTATTCTATTCGATTCTGGTTGTGATGGTAAAGATTGTTATAAAATGTATTTAGTTAATAAAGACATTGATTTAAGTAATATAACTATTCAAGAAAATGAATTAAGTGAAGTAAGATGGTTTTCTATGGATGAACTTAATCATATGGTAGAAACTAAAGAACTAAATGAAAATCAAATATCATGTTTCAAGAAAGTTTGTGATTATTTAAATATATGATATGATATAAATGGATTTAGGAGATAAAATGGATAATGAAAAGAAATTAAAAATTGGTCAAGAAGTATTAATTTTTGATAATAATGATAAAAATATTTTAAAACCATTCATTAGAGGAACAGTAGTAGATTGTAAAACAGTAGAAGGTTCAATTTTGATTTACCATGAATGGTCAATGGAAGTATATACAGTATTAGGTGAAGATAAAAATGAATATGTTGGTTGTTATCCAAAATCACCAGCTATGAATATTTATTTTCTTACTAAAAAAGAATATATTAATTATTTAAAATCATTAAAAGAAGATTCTGAAAAGATAAAAGAGATTATTCTTTCTTTAAAAGAAGAAGATGAAGAGAAAAAACAAGTAAAAAGAGAAATATGTAAAGTAAATGGTCATGATTTTGGTGAATGGAAAGAAAACAAACAAAGAGAATCATGGACAAGGAAATGTAAATGTTGTGGAGATAAAGAAATTTCATTGACAAAACCTATTGAAGTATTGTATAAAGAAATAGAGGAACTATCAAAAAATAAAAGGAAATAGGTGATAATAAATGAATGATGTACAAAAAGTATTTAATGAAATTTGTGAGTTTAGTGATAGATTTAAAAAGGAATTAGGCAATACTGATACAACTTTCATTGTTCATACATCAGTTGAATTATGTGATAAGATTGAAATGGAACTTAACTTTTTCTCATTAACAGAATTAAATGAATTAAGAGAAATGATTTTTGATAGTGTTAAAAAAAATGGATCATCATTAGTAATGAGAGTTTTTCATGAATCTGTTAATGGTAGAATTCAAGCAAGAGTAGAAAATAGTCAAGAAAGAAGAAGATAAAATTCTTCTTTTTTTATGATATAATTATTTTTGATGAGGAAAAAGATATGAGAATAGCAATATTTACGGATATACATGGTAATAAAGAAGCTTTAAAAGCAATTATTAAGGATACTAAAAAAGAAAAAATAGATGAAGTAATCTGTTTAGGTGATGTAGTAGCAATAGGACCAAACCCTAGTGAATGTTTGGATATGATTATTGATAAAAAAATTAAACTTATTTTAGGTAATCATGAACTATATGTTACTCGTGGACCAGAAATAGATGATGAAATGGATGAAAATGTTATAAGTCATGAAAAATGGGTAAGAACTCAAATTAATAATGAAGAATTATTATATTTGAATAGTTGTCCACTTTATATAGAAAAAGAGATTAATGGTAAAAAAATATTATTTATTCATTTTCCAATGATTGATATTAATCTAGATTATCCATATTATGATTTTGATATTATTGAGAATAAAAAGATAAATAAAATAACTAAATCATTAAAGTATGATTTAATATTTGTTGGTCACGAACATGAGGCTTTTACTGTTGATAATAAACTATATTGTATTGGTTCATCAGGTTGCGTAAAAGATAATATGACTAAATATACTATTTTAGATACAGAAACATTTGAAATAAAGACTAAGAATGTTAAATTTAATTGGAATAGGTTTCTTAAAGATTTAAAGAAAAAAGATTACCCATATCGTAAGGAAATAGCTGAACATTTTTATGGAGTTGATATTAAATGAAAATAGTTGAATATGAAGATAAATATTTAGATGATGTAAGAGATTTACTTGTTGAATTAGAAGAATACATTGTTTCTATTGATAAAGATAATTTAGATCAAGTTCATCCAGAATATCGAGAAAAAATGGCTTTAGTAGATTTAGATGAAGTTAAGAACAATAAAGGTAAATGTTATTTAGCTGTTACTGATAAAGTAATTGGTTTAATTATGGGAACTATTCCAGAATATGAAGAATATGATTATTTAGATTATAAATGTCCTAATCGTGGTGTTATAACTGAATTAATAGTTACTAAAAAAACTAGAAATAGTGGTGTTGGTAAAGAGTTAATGAAAAAGATGGAAGATTATTTTAAATCATGTGGATGTGAATATGTATTAGTAGATGTATTTGCATATAATGAAATGGGTATTAATTTTTATAATAAACTAGGTTATCATCCTAGAATGTATACGGATATTAAAAAGCTATAGTATAATAAAATAGAGGTGTTAAAATGAAATTATTAATAGTATGTAGTAAGCAATTCTATTCAAGAATAGATGAAATAAAAAAAGGTTTAGAAGAAAGAGGTATTGATGTATTATTACCAAATACTTATACAAATCCCGGATTAGAACAAGAGATGTGGAATCAAGGAGAAGAAGCACATAGAGAATTTAAATCTAGAATGTTTAAAATGAGTGAAGATAAAATAAAGAATTCTGATGGTGTATTAGTACTAAATTTTGATAAAGAAAAAGATGGTATATTATATAAAAACTATATTGGTGGTGCAACATTTTTAGAAATGTATGATGCATTTAGAATGAATAAGAAAATATTTATGTATAATGGTATTCCAGATGGTATGTTATATGATGAAATAGATGGATTTAATCCAATACTTATTAATGGTAATTTAGATTTAATTAAATAAAGATAGACTTTGGTCTATTTTTTTTGCTTTTTGTATATTAATTATGTTATAATATACGACGAATTCGAGGGGTATATGGGATTTAGTATAAAAAACATTTTTAATAAAAACAGTTATAATCATGATGAAGAGTATCAAGCTTTATCAGAAGATGATAAAATTAAAGTATCAAGTATTTTAGAAAAATTAAATACTAATTATCATGAATATATTGATCAAAGAGAAAATAAATATATTAAAAGAGCTAAAGATTTTTTTAATATATTATTAAAAGATGTAGATGAACAAAGAGATCTTCTTTCTGAACTGCAATATATTACTAATAATTCTAAAAATCCAAATAAAGTAAGTAAATTATATCCGGATTATGGAAAAGTATTTGTAGAAGGTAATGAAGGAAAAGTAGTATCTGATGAAAACTATGAAGAATATACTTCGTACCTTAAGTTTAGAATTAATTTAGTAGATTGTGAAATAAAATTTTTATATGATGAAATTGAATATATTATAAATCGTTTTAAACTAGATACTATAGCTTTTAATATATTTTCTAGAAAAGATAAAAATAAGAAAAAGATTATAGTTATCGAAGCAAAGAAAAGATTAAACAAAGAATTAATAAAACTCTTTGGTTTATTAAATTCAGCTAATAAGTTAATCAATTCTTTACCAAGTAATTCAGAATTATCTTTCAAATCTTCATCAAAAGAATTAACAATACAAGAGATTAATTATTTTAAACATGAATATAAAAAGATTGTTGATATAATAACTGATTATGAAGAATCTAGTGATATTTATATAGAAAAAATAAATACTTTTACTGAAGGTTATTATGATTTTGATAAATTAATAGAAAAACTAGCTAAATATCGTTCTTTTATGGATAGAACTATTTATAAACATCGTTTAGATTATATAGAGATTATTAAAAATATTGCTAAAACTATCGAAAAATATATAAAAACTAATTCTCGTGATTGGAATACAACAGAATTAGTTAAAGAAATAGAAAGTTACGATGAAATAATTAATAAATATTTAAGTTCTTCTAAGGGTTATATTGATAGTGATGCATTAACTAGTATAAAAGATAAGTTATTAAGTTTATGTTATTTTAAATATAGTTTAGGTAGTGGTGAGACAGTTGAATTAAAGAGTTATACTCAAGAAGAACAAAAGAATTATTATGATATAAAATCAAGTAAATTATTAATAGATTTATCTGAAAAATATTTAACAAAAGCACAAAAATTTGAAAATAATATAAGACATAAAACAATAATTGATTGCTTACTTAAAAACAAAGAATTACATTTCTTATTTGATATTATAAATGATGATTATAGTAAACTACATTTAGGTATAATCGATGAAAAGTATGAATTCACTCATGAAGATAGTAATATTTGTTTATATTTAAAACTAGGTGATTTTCTTGAAAAATTAAGTGAATATCGAGGAGTAAATCAAGTAGTTTCTGCTGATGAATCAAGAAAAGTATATATAACTAAAGAAAATAGTATACCAATGATAGATTTATATAACATAGTTAAGTGTTTGAATGTGGATCTTGGCTATTTCTATAAATTATTACGTAATAAGAAATATCAATCAGATAAAGAAGGATTAAGTGTTGAATTAAAAGATCTAATTATTAAAACATGGTTTAATAAATATGAAAAAGTTTATGATAATAGAATAATGATTATTCCTAAAGCTTTAAAGATTTATGTAAATGAAGAAAATTTTTATGCACATAGACATTCAACTGGTGAAATGATTGATTCTTTGTTTGTATCTACATGTGACCAAATGGAAAATGTCCGTAATTATTATGATGAATATAAACACATTAGTACTATCTATTTACATCAAGATGTTTTAGACAAATTTAGAAGAATTGATTATTTTGAGAGAATAGCTTATATACATAGTCCTATGGGATTTGATGATATATTTGAAGAAAGAGCAAAAGAAAGACAAGAAAGAGCAGAAGCTTTATGTAATAATAGGACACATGTTAAAGTAAAAGTTATTGGTGAAACAAAATTATATGATTTACCAAAGATTATAGATAAAGATCAAGTAAAAAAATCATATCGTATTTTTTAAAGACTCATATGAGTCTTTTTTTGTGATATAATTAAGATGGAGGTTATAATGAAAGAGACTAGAGACTTTTTAAAAGAATGTGGGGTTTATTATTTAGCAACTGTGGAAGATGATCAACCTAGAGTAAGACCATTTGGAACAGCAGAAATTTTTGAAAATCATTTATATATTGAAACAGCTAAAAAGAAAGAGGTTTTTAAACAAATAGAAAAAAATCCAAAAGTAGAAATATGTGCTTGTAAAGGTGATAGATGGGTAAGACTAAGTGGTGAATTAGTTATTGATGATCGTATAGAAGCTAAAAAAGAAATGTTAGATAAAGATCCAACATTACGTAATTTATATAGTGAATATGATGAAAATACAATAGTTTTATATTTTAAAAATGCTAAAGCTACATTTCAATCATTTGCCGGTGAAAATAGAACTATTGAATTCTAGAGGTAGTTATGGAAGGATTAGGAATATTATTGATAATATTTGGTATGCTTGTTTTGTTTGCAGGTGTATATCTTGCAACTGGTAAAAAGGGAGATTTTACTCAAGTATTATTATGGAAAAACAATGTTAAAAAAATGACAGAAAATGAAGTTGTTTATGTTGGAAAAGTTACAATGCTTGTTTCATTATCTTTAATTATTTCTGGTTTATTATCATTGTATTTAGAAGAATCATTTATTCCAATAATTGTTTTAATTACATCGTTTGTTATACTACTAATAATTGGTATCAAAATATTTAAATAAATAACCTTTTTTGTATTGTCTTTTATAGAATAATATGGTAGTATTATATTGTATAATAAGGGATGGTGCAAAGTGGGAAATAGTGATAGTATTAGGAAACTAGTTGCTATATTAGAACCATTAGTTGAGGACTTAGAAGAAAAGAAAAGAATATTATCGGATTGTAAGACTGATCTTGAAGGAGTTTCAAGGTTAATTGCTTATACTAAGGACAATATTGAAATGGTTGGAATATATGCAGATCAAGAAATAATAATCAATAATTTAGAGAATTTAAAAATTAATGTTGATGATTATAAAGCTAGTTGTTATTTATTAAAAAATGAAAGTGATAGTGTTAAAGGATTACCACAGTATACAGATGCATATAATTTAATGAGTGATATTGTGGAATACTTTAAATTACATAAAGCAGAACTTACAGTTGAAATAAAAGATTTAACTGAAGCATGTGAAAGAAAAGAAATCGAGAAGAAATACTATGATATATTATCTTGTCCAAATCCCCTTATTGAAGATAGTAAAGAATTTGTTAATTTCTTAAAAGAACATGATATAAATGATGATGAAATAATTAATATATTGTATAGCACAATACGTGATAATATTGTTAATTATCGCTTAAAGAATAATTGATGGGAGTAAATATGAAAGAAGAATTAATTAGGGTTTTAAATAGTAAACTAGATAGTATTAATAGTGATATTGATTCATTAAAAGAATTAAACAAAAAAGAAGAAGAAGAAAACGAAAAATTAGACTTTGTTAACAGTATAATTAATGTATTTAATGAAGATGGACAAAAGAATCCAATGAACTTTGATAAAATCGATAAAGAAGATTTTTCAAGAGCATTAGATATAGCTGGTGATGAAGTTAAAAATCTATTTAATAGTGGAGCATGTAACTATGATGGATTAGTATATTTAATTAATGGTATTAGAAATGGTGTATCAATTACATTAACTAATGAACAATTAAATGGTATTGAATTCTTTATTCAAACATTAACTGAAAGAAAAACTACTTTAAATACAACTATTGAAGGATTTACTCAAGAAAAAAGTAAGTATGAAGTTAGTGATATTAATGAATTAAAAACTAAAAAAGATAAATATACTGATGTTATTAATGGAATAAATAAAAATGAATATATCAAAGATATTGATGTATTAAAAGAGGCAATAGCTTTTGGTAAATTAACTCCTGAAAACACTATAAATATTCTAAGTTATGTTCTTGAATATAATGCAGAGTTATATAAGGGTGGTGTTACTCCAGAAGTAGAAGAAACTAAAGAAGAACCAGCTCCTGTTGAAGAAGAAAAGGAAGAAGTTCCTGAAGTAGAACCTATTCCAGAAGAAGAGACTGTTGAAGAAGATAATGGATTTAGTTTTAATCAAATAGAAAGTGATAATCCATTTGATTTACCTAATATAACTTTTGAAGATGGTTTAACTGAAAAAGAAAAAGAAGAAGAACCAGTTCAATTTGATAGTATTATGCCTGGTGAAGAGACAAAAGAAGATGAATATCAAGAATTTTCTCCACAACCAGAAGTAGAAGAAAAAGAGGAAGAAGTTCCTGAAGTAGAACCAATTCCTGAAGAGCCAGTAGAACCAGCTCCAGTTGAGGAAGAAAAAACAGAAGAAACTCCTATCGTTGAAGTAACTATGCCAACAGAAGAAGAGCCAGTACCAACTGAAGAAGTGAAAGTGGAAGTTCCTGAAACTCCTGTTGAAACTCCTGTTGAAGCTGTACCAATTGTTCATGTAGAAGATTTACCAACTCCAGAAGTAGAAGAGACTCCAGTGGTTGATAATGATTTCCAAGATGTAGTTACTGGTAAAGATGATTATGAAGAAGAAGAAAAAGAAGATAAAACTACTTCTACTCGTGAATTACATAAAGTATTTAGTAAATATGGAATAGAAGAAAATGTTGTTTTAAATGAATTAATTGATGGTAATGTTGATGATTATCAAAAAACATTAGATTATTTAAAAGAACAAAATGTATTAGATACAATTAAGAAGAATAAAGAATTATTAATTGAAATACTTCTATATTCAGATACTGAAGTTATTGATAAAGTATTAAGAATTATTAAAGAAGATTTATCAGTAGATGAAGAAGATTATGATATTACTAGAAAAATAGTTATTAATACTATACCAAGTATCTTTATTCGTGAAGGTGGTAACTATGATAACTTTATTAGAAACGTAGAATTATTTAAAAATCTAGAAATTAATTTAATTAATCTATTTGATTTTAGTAAAGAAATATTTGTTGCTGATCATGAAGATATTGAAGAAAACTTAGCTATTATTAATAAATATGATTTTGATATTAATTATAAAAATGCTAAATATTTCTTGTTAATACCAAATATTGAAGAAAAACTAGATTATTATATTGAAAGTGTATATGATGATAAAGTTAAGAATGAAAAATTTGATGGTGTTAATTATATTAAAGAATATGCTGCTAAGTTAAATGTTGTTACCGATGAAACAATCAAAAGACTTCGTTATGCAAGTGTTAATGGTAAGAAAGTATTTGGTAATAAACCAGGAAGTTTAACTGGTGAAATTACTAACTTAAAAGTTAATGCATTAGATCTTAATGATGAATATTTAAATAGTTTCTTCAATAATGAATTTAATGATATTACTGCTGATGAAGTTAGAGAATATATTAAATTAGCTCATAACAGTAGTAACGTTGGTGATTATGGTGATGAATTAGAAAAATTAAATAGTTATCGTAGTGGCTTAAGAT
>JAEEGJ010009567.1_pt1 | contig 25839 bp, 21 predicted proteins | sample 8958761 | NCBI WGS metagenome assembly JAEEGJ01 (sample SAMN16246546, study PRJNA631951) | gut metagenome | biome: gut microbiome; feature: rumen; material: RS-attached | host: Bos | place: Iran: Karaj | collected 2018-10 | reverse complement strand
AAAACGCTTGCTCGCAAAATTGCGTTGAAGTTCTTTTTTGTAATTGCGTTGTTGGTTTTTTGCCTTTCATTTTTCCTTTTGGCAATGGTGAACTGGAATTCACGACGGAGCAAGGATAACGAGATTTATGAAGCCTTGAATATAATTACGTCCGCGTTGGAAAAGGGTACTTCCCTTTATGTCGCGGAAGCTGATCTGCCTTACTACATCACTTATACAATCTATACGGAAAACTCATCTGACATTTATGCTACGAACGACCCGTTCCTTCCGATTCTTCCGCTTTCAATGGGAAAAACTGTTGAGTATACGGAAAAAGACTTTTATACAGACGGTGATTTGCGTGTTTTGTATACAACGTCAAATATCGAATTCGGAAATAAAAAATATATAATTCAAGTTTCACTTGCCACGGATAAAGATACAAGCCAGGAATACTACTCATACTTTTTAAAGCTGCTCCTGATTTCATTTATCCCTCTGCTCCTTATCTCTTATCTTGCATCATTCTTCATTGCAAAACATACACTGCGGCCAATTGTTAAAATGACGAAAACTGCCGAGCAGATTACGTCTTCCAAGCTCGACACGATGCTTGAAGTTTCGGACGAACAAAATGAGCTTGATGCGCTTGCGGTAACATTCAATACGCTTTTTGCGAACCTTAACAGCGACATTCACGCGATAAATGCCGCGAATGAGGCGAAGTCAGCATTCTTGAGCAACATGAGCCACGAAATCCGTACGCCTATCAACGCGGTTCTTGGTTTGGACGAGATGATTCTGCGCGAATCCAACGAGCCGGAAATAAAGAATTACGCAATAGAGATCCAGAGCTCCGGAAAATCGCTTCTTTCTATCGTAAACGATATTCTTGACTTCTCTAAAATTGAAGCGGGAAAGATGGAGATTCTGCCATTTGAGTACGATTTAAGCTCCACCGTGAACGATTTGGTTAACATGATTGCGTCGCGCGCAGAAAAGAAAGGCCTTGAGCTAAAGATGAACGTGGATCCGGAGATTCCGCACTGCCTTATCGGTGATGAGACTCGAATAAAACAATGTATCCTGAACATCCTTACGAATGCGGTTAAATATACGGAAAAAGGCTCCGTAACGATGAACATCAGCTTTGAAAAAGTTGATGACGAGCGGATAAAGCTTAAGGCTCAAGTACTTGATACCGGAATCGGAATAAAAGAAGAGGATTTGAAAAAACTCTTCTCTCCGTTTGAGCGCATAGAAGAAAACCGTAACAGGACTATAGAAGGCACCGGTCTTGGAATGAGCATTGTTAAGAGCCTTCTTGCGGCAATGGGAACACAGCTTGATGTAAAGAGCGTTTATGGCGAAGGCTCAGACTTTTCGTTCACCGTTGAGCAGAAAGTTGTGGACTGGGAGCCGATTGGCGACTACGACGTTATGAAGCTTCGTGCTTTGGAACAGGCTGGTGGCGAATATCACGAAAGCTTCCAGGCACCGGACGCGCAGATTCTTGTTATTGACGACACACCGATGAACCTTACGGTTTTCTGCGGTCTTTTAAGTTCCACGCGTATTCAAATAGACAGGGCAGAAAGCGGCCGGCAAGCGTTGGACATGGCGCACGACAAGAAATACGATATGCTTTTTGTTGACCACCGCATGCCGAAGATGGACGGAATTGAGATGCTTAATATCCTTCGTGCGGACGACACGAGCGTAAACCAGCATTCAATCTGTATCGCGCTTACAGCCAACGCAATTTCTGGCGCGAAAGAAATGTATCTTGCGGCAGGCTTTGAAGGCTATCTTTCAAAACCGGTTGATGGAGCAAAGCTTGAAACAACACTTTCACAGATGCTTCCGCCAGAAAAGGTCCTGCATGAAGGCGACGAAGGTTATGAAAAGCGTGAATCTGCGAAAGATGCTGGCGGAAAAGGCGCATCATCCGGCGACGGATTATCGGCTGATGCTGCCGCGGCGGTTTCTGGTATTTTCGAGAAGAAATTCGGCGTAAAGATTGCCGACGGATTGCGTAATTGCGGTGGAGCCGAAATCTACATGGATGCGGCGCGTAACTTCTATGATGCGATTGAGGAAAAATCGGCTGAAATAGAGCAGTTCGCCGCGGCAGAAGACTGGGTTAACTACACCGTTCTTGTACATGCGTTAAAGAGTTCTGCCCGCCTGATCGGAGCCGGGGAACTTTCAGCGCTTGCGGCTTCGTTGGAGGCAGCTGGCGACAAGGCAAAGTCTGGGGAAGCGGATGGAATTGCAGAAATCGCGGAAAAAACACCGACTTTGTTGGAGCAATACCGCGCATATAAACCTAAACTTGCACCACTTTTTGAAGTGTTTACAGGAGCCGGAAGCGCACAAAACAAAGACAGCGCAAAGCCTAATCTGCCAGAAATGGGAGCAGACGAGTTCAAAGATGCTATGGCAGCTTTGAAGGAAGTTGTTTCTGCATTCGATTTTGCCAGCGCGGATATGATTTTGGAAGAATTATCAGGATATTCTGTTCCTGCGGAATTTGAAGAGAAATATTCAGAAATCAAAAAGGCTGTAAAATCTGTTGATCAGCAGCTTGTTCTTTCTTTACTTGAAGGATTACTTTGAAACAGAGATTATAATATGAGTCTGCTTCCACTGGAACGTTCTGTTTCTTGATAAGATACGAACAGCATCCACAGCTTTTTTGAAGTCTTTTTCGCCCAAACTTTCACTTATAGTCTTTCCATAACTGGAATTTGTGCTGAACCATCTTTCTATGTCGTCGTCGGTAAGGACACGCTTTTCGGCAAAATCCGCTTCTTCAATGGTACTGCTCACGCCGGCGTTTTCTAGCGCGGCTTTTACGTCATCTGAGTTCCATGCAAAAAAATCTTTTACAGAATCGGGGGCTGTTTTGCCTGAGTAAAAGCTGTCTTCTGCCTCGTTCATTTTTGTAAGCAGCGTTCTTTGCTCCGTGGTGATGTTCAATGGCAGAAACAACTGCGAAAGACGCTGGCTTTTGCACGGCAGCTTTTGCAAGATAATACAGACGCTGTTTTTTGCGGATACGGAAGCGTCAGCGAGCAATGCGGCAAGTTTTTCCGCGAACGGCTCTATTTCTTGCTTTTTAACAAACGGATCGCGCATAAAAAAGCGGTCGAATGCGATGTTCGGGAATTGCGTTTTTAGGTTGTCGGGAGAAAGTACGTCTGTGCCGTTCGCGGCATTTCCGCTAGTACGCGTTTTACCGGCTTTACCAGCGGATTTATCGGCGGAATCAGCACTATTCGCGTCTTTTGGCTCCGGCGCAATCGCCAGAATCGGCTTTTCAAGGTCGCCCAAGTTCTGCCCATACTGCTCCAAAACTTCAAAACCGCGCTTCGTTCTGCAAAGCCCCGCCGTGCATCCTTCCGGAGTGCGACGCCAAACTTCCCAAAGCAAAAGCCCGTCGTCCGCGCCAAAAACAAGACAACAGTGGTGGCGGTTGAGTGCAGCTTTTTGCGTCGCGGCATTTCGTAACGCAAGCAAAAACTCCGGTCTGCCCGATTCTGTCCGCTTTTGCCACGCGTCGCGCTGCTTCTGTCCGGGGCTGAACGTAAGGTTTTCGCCAGTTTTTACGGAGCCGTTCTTAAGATGCTCGGCTTCCCACCAGTCGCCGATGGGATTAGTCGCCACGTTCGCCCCAGCAGCGCCGTCCGCAGCCGCGCCAACTCCTGAAACACCGCCGGCGCCCAAAGTTTCTTCAAGAAGCGCGGCTATTTGTATCTCACGCCTTGAAAGCACATCGTCTTTTATTGTCTTTTCGTACCCCTGATCCTGCGGATTATAGAAAACGCGTCCGTTCAGGCTGTCCGGCAAGTATTGCTGTGCTACCCAATGATCCCTGTATGCATGCGGATACAAATAGCCCGCACCGTGACCAAAGCCTTCTGCGTCGCGGCTGTTGTCACGCAAGTGGTTCGGCACTTCCGCATCTTCGGACTGGACGGCTTTCATCGCATCAAAATAAGCCATTGCGCTGTTCGATTTTGGAGCCGTCGCGAGGTAAAGCGCGGCTTGTGTAAGCATGTACTGGCCTTCGGGAAGCCCAATCCTGTCGAATGCGGCGGCGCAGCTTTGAACAACGCCGAGCGCGTAAGGGTCTGCAAGCCCGGTATCTTCGCAGGCGGAAATAAGCATCCGCCGGAAGATGAAGTTCGGGTCTTCTCCTGCAGAAATCATGCGTGCCATCCAGTAAAGAGCTGCGTCAGGGTCTCTTCCCCTAAGACTTTTTATGAACGCGCTTATAATGTCGTAGTGATAATCACCGTCGCGGTCATAAAGCACAACTTTCTTTTGAATGCTTTCCTCGGCGGTTTCTTTCGTTATGTAAATCTCGGTGCCTTCCGGCGGAACACATGGCGTTTCATCGGGCGCCCATTTTTCCGGCGTAGTTTCCACAGCAAGCTCAAGCGCGTTCAAAAGACTCCTGGCGTCTCCGTTAGCCGTCTCTATAAGATGCTCCAGCGCGCCCGGCTCAAACTTCACGTTCCAGCGTCCGTAGCCGCGCTCTTTGTCTTTAAGCGCCATTTCTGCGGCTTTCGTCAAATCTTCTTTTGTGAGCGGCTTAAGCTGGAAAACGCGGCTCCGGCTTACGAGCGCCTTGTTTACCTCGAAAAACGGGTTTTCTGTCGTCGCGCCAACAAGGATTATCGTTCCGTTTTCGACCCACGGCAAAAGCGCGTCCTGCTGGCTTTTGTTCCAGCGGTGAACTTCATCAACAAAGAGGATTGTCTTTCTGTTGTAGAGCCGCTTTTGGTCATCAGCGTTTTTTATTGCGTCGCGAATGTTCTGAACGCCGGTAAGAACCGCGTTCAATGTGAGAAAATTGCTTTTTGTGTGATTTGCTATTACTTTTGCGAGTGTTGTTTTGCCTGTTCCCGGCGGTCCGTAAAAAATGACGGATGTAAGCTGGTCTGCCGCTATGGCGCGACGCAAGAGCCGCCCTTTGCCGACAATGTGGTCCTGCCCGATATACTCATCAAGGTTTCGCGGCCTCATTCTGGCTGCAAGCGGTTCTTCGTTCCTATTGCGCGGGGCATCAAACAAATCCATCGGTATTTAGCGACATCTCTGGACTTGCCGAGTTTTACTCGTAGTTCCACTTGTTACGAGACGTATAGTAGCCCCACAGCTTATTATACTGGGAATGCTCCACCCCTACGACAGCGGCATATAGCGTTCCTTCTGCTCCGTAATGCCATATTCCGTTTACGTATCTTGTTCCAAATGCCGACTCCGCGTTATCGGACGGGTTTTCTCCGTTCGCAGGCTTGCCATCAGAACCGACTGCACTTACCTCGTAACCGCCCTGGGTACCTACAAGAAGCTTATCAGTTCCATACGCCGTCAACGTCGTTATAATCGAGTCCGTCGTTCCGCCATCACTCCATGAGGATGCCCCAGATGCCTTGTATTTCAGCGTTTTTCCATCGGCAGAACTGTCAAAAGCTCTGTTAAACGTGTATAAATACGCTGTTCCCGAAACATTAATCACTGCGAAAACTGCGTTGCTGCTGAAACAATCAGTTGTGCCGTCAAAACCGGCAGCTTTTATGTACGCATCTTCGTCCGTCGCTCCCATCACATCTGTTACACTCTGTGCGACAGGCGTGCCTGTTCCGGCAAGCTTTTTCACTGCATTGTCGCCGTCTGTGAAATATGCGTTTCTTCCGATTGTCGTGCCGTCAGCAGCAAAAATGCAGTTGTCGAAAAGCTCTTTTACGTTGGTCGCACCGGGAACGGCGCTCCAGTCTCCGGCACCGGAAGCCGTCACTGGGGCTGCAAAAACAGAACCTGTCTCATCCGATGTATTGTCTTTAACAAGCGCATACAAATATGCTGCGTCAGACGCCAACCTTACGACAGGTTTCCCTGATGCAGGAGCCGTAGAAAGCTGCGTCCATCTTCCTTCTGCATTCTTTTCAGCAGTCCAGCCTTTTTGGTAAATGTTGTTATTCTGAACAAAAAGCATTCCGCTGCATGGAACCATAGAGAAAATGTTGCCCTCAACGATAGGAGCCTCATACTCTACTTCCTGCGAAATATCATAGAAAATAACGTCCTGCTTGCACGATGCGAACAGAGCGATTATTGTCGCTACAAGTAAAAATCCGTATATAAATCTTTTGTTTTTCATAATATGCTCCGTTAAGCGCTTTCCATCAGAATATATATTTGGCGCCAAGTCTTATGTCTGGAATCAAACATGTATAATTCTTTGAAGAATCTCTGTACCATTCTGGCAACACGAAAAGTCCTGCCGACAAACCAATTGACCATTCCGTAAAGAATTTATAATACACACCGATTTCTGGTTTTACTGCCAATCCAAAATATGAGCGGTCAAGATAATTTTCGAACGCGCCGCCGAGCGAAACCGATCCGATAAGCTCGAATTCACCTATTGCAAAATGATATCCGCCTGTAAAAAGAAGCGGGATACAATAAAGAACATTCTTACCGATTGTAGAGTTGTAGGAGAAACAAGCTTCTCCACCAATACTTATATGGTCTGTAAGCATGTATGTATATCCGATTGATATCTCCCCGCCGACATTCAGCTGTACAGGACGCGCCGGGATAGAAAGACCTAGGTTAAGCTGCAAAAAGTTGTCGCCAGCTTTTAAAAGGTGATAATCAAAAGTTACTTCCGACTCTTCAGATCCTTCATCAGCGGGGATTTCATCGGCATTATCTGCCTGTGCGAATAAAAGCGAGCAACCCAGGAAAAGAAGGGCCGCAATTGACAATATACGTTTCATTATGCCTCCAAAAAAACTCGGCGTTGCCGGAAGTAATCTATGGAATTTGATGATAAAATTCTGTACAATAAAAGCGTTAGTACGTCTAATATACTTGTTTTATCAGCTAATGTCCACAATGGACACATTGAATAAAACAGAGCAGAATTCAAACAGTTACAAAGTGCGGAGGTTATATGGCGGCAAAAATTATTGATGGAAAACAGATTGCGCTTGATGTGAGGGCGGGTGTCGCCGAGAAAGTCGCAGAACTTAAAAAGAAAGGCGTAACGCCTTGTCTTGCTGTCATTCTGGTAGGCGAAAACCCTGCGAGTGTCAGCTATGTCACAGGAAAACGAAAAGCACTTGCAGAAGCCGGAATGCTCGACAGAAGCGAAGTTCTGCCAGAGACGACGACAGAAAAGGAATTGCTTGCGCTCATAGAAAAGCTTAACAACGACAAAACCGTACATGGCATACTCGTGCAGCTGCCGCTCCCGAAACACATAAACGAAGACAATGTTATTATGGCAATTTCGCCGGAAAAGGATGTGGATGGATTTCATCCTGTAAACGTAGGAAAGCTCGTAATAGGAAAAAAAGCATTTTTGCCATGCACTCCGCACGGAATTATCGTGCTTTTGGAGCGGATGGGCATTGAGACAAGCGGAAAACACGCAGTAGTCATCGGACGCAGCAACATCGTTGGAAAGCCTGTTTCGCTTCTTCTGGCGCGAAAAGAGACAAACTGTACGGTAACGATATGCCATACTGGCACAAAGAACATGGCAGAAATAACGCGCCAGGCTGATATTCTTGTCGCTGCTGCCGGTCGCCCGGGCACAGTCACAGCCGACATGGTAAAAGACGGCGCGGTCGTCATTGATGTCGGCGTTAACCGCATACCGGACAGCACAAAAAAGAGCGGGTTCCGTCTTGTCGGCGACTGCAACTTTGATGAAGTCAGCGAAAAAGCTTCTTACATTACGCCTGTGCCGGGCGGTGTGGGTCCCATGACAATCGCGATGCTCATATACAACACGCTGGAGGCGGCGGAGAACACGCTCGCGTAAAGTGTGTGCGGACTGAGCGCATCGCAACAAGGACGATATGAGAGATATCCAGAACGAGTTTGATTCAAGAAAAACACCTTTGCAGAAAGTTGGCGTTAAAGGCGTGCGCTACCCTGTGACCGTACTCGACAAAAACGAACGTTTTCAGCAGACGACCGCCGTTGCCGATCTTTATGTGAATTTGCCCCATAACTTTAAGGGGACCCACATGAGCCGGTTCATAGAGACGTTCCACAAGTATCACGAGGACCTGACGATGAACCGTTTTTTGGAGATGCTCAGCGAAATCCGCGAAAAACTTTCCGCAGAAAAAGCGTTCGGCTGCATAACGTTTCCGTACTTTATAGAGAAAAAAGCCCCGGTCTCCGGCAGCAGCGGCATTATGGAATACAATTGCTCTTACGAAGCGGAAGTTTCATGTACGGAGTGCGACACAGCGGATCCGGCGCACAGCTCGCCGGCAGGAGATGCGCGCGGAACCGCTAACTCAGCAAGCTCAGCTGATGCGGCGCGGACAGAAAGACGCCGCTTTTACATAACGATAGAAGTTCCGGTCACGACGCTCTGCCCGTGTTCAAAAGCGATAAGCGAACACGGCGCGCACAATCAGCGCGGAACCGTAAAAGTAAAGCTTCTTTATTCAGAGTTTTTCTGGATAGAAGATATCATATCAATGATAGAAAGCTGCGCTTCAAGCCCGCTTTATTCAGTGCTGAAGCGTCGTGACGAAAAATACGTGACGGAGCATGCGTACGAAAACCCGCGTTTCGTAGAGGACGTGGTGAGGGAAGTTTACATCGGGCTTAAAAAGCAGAATTTCAAGTGGTTCAGCGTGGAATGCACGAACTTTGAAAGCATACACTACCACAACGCATACGCATACGCGGAGTATTGCGGCGCGGAAAACGCGTAGTTTGAAGAAAACAGGTAATTTATGAAATATTTTTTTGAGACGTATGGCTGTCAGATGAACAAAGCCGAATCTGCCGCCATTGAGCAGATTTTTATGAACCGCGGCTGGCAAGATGCCGGTTGCGCGGAGGACGCAGATTTTATCGTTATAAACACTTGTTCCGTCCGCGCCACAGCAGAAAGCCGAATTGCAGGAAGGCTCGGCTGGTTCACGACGCTGCGCCGCGAACGGCAAAAGTCCGGCACAGGTGACTTTACTCTTGTAGTTACAGGCTGCATGGCAGAGCGGCTTAAAGACGACCTTAAAAAACAGTTCAAAGTCGTTGATTACGTAGTTGGTACGTTCCAAAGACAGCACTTTACGGAGCTTATTGAGGCCGCGGAAAACAGGACACGCATAGAATACATGGACGAAGAGCCTGTCTACAGTTTTGCGCCGCTTTCATACGAGAAAGGCACTTTCCAAGCCTATGTCCCGATAATGCACGGCTGTAACAACTTCTGCACGTACTGCATCGTTCCGTATGTGCGCGGCCGCGAAGTTTCGCGTAACCCCGCTGAAATCCTTAAAGAACTTGATATGCTTTCTGAACGCGGCGTAAGGGAAATTACGCTTTTGGGGCAGAACGTCAACTCTTATATGTGGAAAACCGCCGGCGGTTGTAGTTCCGGCGCAGATGCCACCAGTAGCGATGCGAGCGCCGCACAAAGCAATGCCGCCACCAACGAGAATGGCGACTCTTTCATCGACTTCCCGGACTTAATGCAGCTTATAGCCGACCACCTTCGCGAAACGTCGTCATCAATAGGCTGGGTACGCTTTATGTCCAGTCACCCAAAAGACATTTCAGAGCGGCTTATCGATGTAATAGCAAAAGAGCGCGTAATGTGCCGCCACATCCACTTACCGGTGCAGCACGGCTCCACGCGTATTCTGCAGGCGATGAACCGCCGCTACACACGCGAGGACTATCTTGCGAAAGTGCGCATGATACGCTCAAAGCTGCCGGATGTTTCGCTCACAACTGATATTATGCTCGGTTTCCCCGGCGAAACAGACGAAGATTTCGAGGAAGCTGTATCGCTGTTACAGGAAGTGAAGTACGAAGCCGCGTTCATGTATTACTACAACCCACGGGAAGGAACAAAAGCATGCACAATGCCTGACCAGATTCCTATGGAAGTAAAGAAAAACCGGCTTGCGAAAGTAATTGATATCCAGCTTGCCATAAACCGCGCGGAAATGTCCAAACGTGTAGGCACAACGACAAAAGTTCTTGTTGAATGCGTATCGAAAGACAACGAGAACGAGCTTCTTGGAAGGACGGAGCAGGATGAGCACGTCGTCTTTGCGGCGGACAAGTCACTTATCGGTTCGTTCGTTGACGTAAAACTGCTTGAATTGACAGGTAACACCTTCAAGGGTACACTTTAATATATATTAGGAGTTAGAGAATGCCTTGGAAACTGATTTTATTCATCATTGTAATAGTATTCGTTGCAATATTCGTAGGAGTTAACCATGCGAATGTCTGCAATATTTCACTTATATTCACGGAATTCCAGCAGGTACCTGTATACATAACGATTCTTGTATCTTTTATTGTTGGAATACTGATAATGCTTCCTTTCACAATCGGGAAAAAGCGTGGAAAAGCGTACCGTCAGACGAGAGGCAGCAGCGCAGGAGCTCCTACAAGAGAGGAGTATCCGGCAGAGAACTCACGTAACAGACGGAACCGCAGGCGAAAAGAGGCGGCGGCACGGAAAGCTGGCCGTATAAACGGAAACAAAACAAGTAACACAGCAAATACAAGCGGCGCGCCCGCGACAGGCTCGAACAACACGATAGAAGTTCCTGCCGCAGAAATACCAGCCATAACTGATGGCTCAGAGTCCAGTTCCGGCAAAAAAACAAAATCCGCAGGGAAAGGATTTTTCGGTTTGTTCAGCAAAAAGCAGGCAGAAAACACGACTCCGGCAGCGGGCGCAGAAACACCGGCCGCCGATGCAAACACAGACCAGAAGCCGGAAGAGACGAAATGATGAAGAACGTGTTTTCAGCTTTTTGTGCCGTATTTGCGGCGGTATTCTGCTTTACAGCCATGCCGTTATTCGGCGCAGATCTTTCTGCATACGTCAAAGTCAACGACGGCATTGTAGAAACTTCTGCCGCCGAAACTGTCCAGACGCTTAAAGACAAATACGCCGCTGCTACCGGCACAAAAGAAAAACTTGAAATACTCACGCTTCTCGCGCCACTTCAGGAACAACTCGGCTTGTATCAGGACGCACAGACGAACTACAGCATCGCCGCGAATCTTTCTGCTTCTATAAAAGCTTCTTCCGGTTCAAGTGCCGCCGCCGATGAGACTTTGCTCTTAGGAGCTGTCCGGTGCGCGCTTTCTTGCGGTGACACGCCATCTGCTGACTATATACTTAGTACGGCTTTCTCCGCGCCAGTCAGCGCAGAAACGCAGGCGTACAAAATACTGTATGCGGTATGGAGCTGGCTTTGCAAGTCTGAAGACGACATTGTTCCGGCGCAGCCTGTCGCAGTCCTTAAGCAGTCGGTACAGCAGTCCTCAATGAAAGTCGTAAAACCTGTGATGCTTCTTACGCTGTGGTATGTGACAGGCGAAAGCACATACGCAACGCAGCTTGAAAAGGAATTCCCGCAGTCGCCGGAATGTGCCGTCGTAAAAGGGAATGCGTCTTTTATGCCTGTACCGTTCTGGTATTTTGTAAAAACTAATTAAGAATAATATGCGTTTTTCACGGCAGCCATAATTTCTTTTTCATCCGCCGAAAAATAGTGACTTTGAAGACTTTCGAACGCCAAATGATACTTGCTGCCCTTCTCAGGCACAAGAATCGGGATATAATCCTCGACGCACTGCTCAAACATAAGCCACAGCTGCAAATAAATAAACATTCCGCCGATTGTGTACGATTCGTTCTTTGTAAGTGGGGTTTCTATCTCGATATGAGAAAGTCGCGTGCTGTCATCCGTATGCGATTTTGAGGCTTCCATAACAGACTTGTAAAGCGTGTAAGCCTTGAATATCAATTCTGTATCTTTTGCCGCCGCTGCTGCCCTGTAGGAGTCGGCACCGAACACGTCCATAGGAGCCATGTATCCGTGGTATATCTCTACTGTCTTTTTTTTGGCGGCTGCCTCATTTTCGTTTATTCGCTGCTGTAAAAATGAATCCTTGCGTACTGGCTCGACGCGCACGCTTTCCGGCTCCGCGTTTTTGAACCGGCGGAGTTTTTCCGTCAATTTCCTTACAGCATCCGAAATTCCGTTTTTATCAGCTTCCATAGAAAATCCTTTTTACACGCGGATTCTAAACTCTCCAGACTCTATGCTATATGCCGAAACTCAATCCTTTTTATTCATCTGTATAAGCTCAATAGCCCGGTCTTTCATGTGCGGGAAAAGCGTGTTGTCTACGTAACCTGGACCAATTGCCTGCAATACCATATAGCGGGCGCATGCGTTCTTGTTCGTTTCGCAGTATTTCTTTTTAAGGACGTTTCCAACTCCAGTCTCGATGATCATCTTGTCCTGATAGAAGGGGCACTTCTCAAAACGCTCGCAAATCTCCATAACATTAACATTATAGCAAGGAAAAATCTATTTGCGAAGTAGTTTAATAAGAAGAAAAGGAAAAAATTATCAAACGCTAATACGGTCGTGTAAAGGTGCGCTTTGCCAGATACCGCGCGTTCACAGCGCACCTTTCAGCGAGCGCGCGAAACGCACACACCGGGAAACTCGCCAGGTGCGCTTCGCTTCTAGTGTTCTTTCATTGCGAGGCGCACTTCCGCAATACCGAACGATTCCCTGCCCTGCTGTGCCGCAATCATCGGCGCACGGTTCAGCACAGACTCAATCTGCGCACAGCTGCAGCCCTTAAAAATTGGGGCAAGCGTTTCCGGCGTACAGTCCGGCGCGGCGTTCTTCCCCGCAAGATAATACGCGGCAAGCTTTTTCCGCGCGTCGTCGTCCGGATACGGAACCATGTACTTCGCGTCGAAGCGTCCCGGCCTTATAAGAGCCTCGTCAAGCGCGGCACGGCTGTTAGTAGCGGCAAGAACGAGTATTCCGTCGTTCTGCGTAAAACCGTCAAGCTCGTTCAAAAGCGCGGTAACAATGCGGGTGTTCTCTGTCTCTATCGCCGAGCCGGAATAGTTGCGTTTCGTACCGATACCATCAAACTCGTCTATAAAAACGATGCACGGAGCCTTTCGCCGCGCCTTTGCAAAAAGAAGCTTCACTTTGAGCGGGCCAATTGCCATGAACATGCTCTCAAAGTCAGTCGCCTTAGCCGGGATAAAGTTCACTTTCGCCTCACCGGCAAGGGCACGTGCAAAAAGCGTCTTGCCGTTTCCAGGCGCGCCTTCAAGCAATATTCCTTTCGGCATGCGGATTCCGCGCTTCCGGTATTCGGTGGGGTGCTTCATAATCTCGGCAATCTGCATCATGTCTTTTTTGAGCGCGTCCATCCCGATAACGTCGTCAAAAGTAACACCTGTTCTGCGTACAGTTTTGAACGTGTTCGGACTTATGAATTTTCTGAACGCGATGATGATAATTCCAAAGAAGAATGCGTAAAAAAGGATGTCGAACACGTTCGAAAGAAAGCCGTCTAAGCTGTCCGATTCCGTAACGTCCACGCCGTGCATAAGCATAACTTCTTTGAGCGTGGGCGAATTCGGATTAGCGGTAGAAAACTTGCCTCCGTCTTTTGTCACAAAGTTTATGCGGTCGCCCTGAATCTCGGCAGAAACGACATTGCCGCCCTCAACCGCGCGGTAAAAATCGGCATACGATGTCGTATTGCCAGACACGGCAAAAAACGAAAAATAGACATACAATCCGGCACAAACAAGCAGAGCCGCAAATAAAACAGTTTTAACAGGAAATTTTCTTCGGACTTGAGCAACTTTCATGAGGAGATAATAGGAACTTTTCTATGAATTTTCAATATGGACTTTTGTGGGGAAAGGGGGAAGAATCCCCCTCGCCCGCACGTTGTTGCGGGCTACCCCCACTACGGGGACACCCCGTAACGCCCCGGACACATCTCAAGACATTGCTTTCGCTGGCACTCTAGGGAGCGACCCGGCACATAGCGACGAAGTCTCCCGGAGAGCTATGCTCGTAGGGCCCAAGGCTTCAAACGCAGACTAGAACTTTCCGACGCCGGAGAGTCCGTTTTTCTCTATAACCGTAAGGCCTTTCTCAACATCCTCTACCTTGAAGATGACAACAGCCGTATTGTCTGTTTTTTCGAGCGACGCATACAGATACTCGATGTTTATGCCGTTCGTCTGGAAAAGAGACATTACGTTGTACAACGCACCAACCTCGTCCTTAATAAGAACACCAAGAACATCCGTCGTGCGTGTGGTGTAATGCGCATCCGTCAGAACTTTAAGAGCTTTCTCGGAATCGTCCGTTATAATGCGCAGAATGCCGAAATCGGCTGTATCGGCTATCATTATAGCGCGAAGGTTCACGCCATTGTCCTTAAGGACTTTCGTAACATCGGCTATGCGTCCTGCTGTATTTTCAAGAAATATTGATATCTGCTTAATCTTCATAAATGCCTCCTAGCAGTGTCATTAAATTAATAACCGCTTTATTAATTCGCAGTGCTCTCGCCAAAAACCTGCATCAGCCACAAGCTCGCACTTCGTGCTTCGATAGTGGCTATGCATGTTATTGGCTACGCACTGCAGATAAATTAAGTGTTGCCCAAATTAATGGCACTTTATTCCATTATAACTCTAGATTTTTCTGTTGTCGATTACTCGTTTCGATTTTCCTTCAAAACGTGGCAGCGACTGCGGCTCAACGAGCTTAATCTTAAGCATAATGCCAAGCTTGCTCTTCATGTAGCTTGAAATCTTGTTGCGGAGCGCTTCCAATCCCTTTGTCTCGTCGTCGAACTGGTCCGCGCTTACCTCTACGCTAAGCTCAACTTCGTCAAGGTGCGTTGTCTCGCTCCTGTCAACTTTAATAAGATAATCAGGACGCAAGCCCAAATCAACAAGAGCATTCTCTATCTGGCTTGGGAATACGTTTACACCGCGAAGAATAAGCATATCGTCGGTGCGTCCGTACAGTCTGTGGATGCGGCGTGTCGTTCTTCCGCATGAACAGCGCTCCGGGATAATGAACGTTATGTCGCGTGTCCTGTAGCGGATAAGAGGCGTTCCCTCTTTTGTTATCGTCGTAATAACAAGCTCGCCTTTCTCGCCGTCCGGGAGCGGCTTTCCTGTCTCCGGGTCAATAATCTCCGGATACCACATATCCTCGTTTACGTGCATACCGTACTGCGCGTCGCACTCGAACGCAACGCCTGGTCCGGTAATTTCGGTAAGACCGTATACGTCGTAAGCCTTGATGCCCCATTCTGCCTCAATCTGCTTGCGCATATTCTCGGACCAGGGCTCCGCGCCGAAACTCGCCGCACGGACTTTAAGGCTCTTCAAATCGATTCCGTAAGTCTTTGCCTGCTCTGCCATGTACATCGCGTAGGACGGCGTACAGCAGAAAATATCGGTTCCAAAGTCTTTCATCAAATTAAGCTGCTTCTGGGTGTTGCCTGAAGAAATCGGGATAACCGTCATTCCCATTAGGCGCGCTCCGTGATGGAACCCCATACCGCCAGTGAAAAGACCGTAACCGAACGCGTTCTGAAGCGTATCGTTGTGGGTCGCACCAGCGCCGGAAAGCGTACGGGCAATGCCCTCCGCCCAGTCCTGCATGTCGCTTTCGGTGTAGGCATCTACAACAGGCGTACCCGTCGTTCCGGACGACATGTGAACTTCAACTATGTCTGACTGAGGAACGGCAAGCAATCCGTATGGATAAGTCTCGCGCAGGTCGGATTTAGTAGTGAACGGAAGCTTAGCAATATCCTCCAAACTTTTTATGTCCGACGGCTTAACACCGGCGGCATCCAACTTAGCCTTGTAAAAAGGAACAGATGTATAGACATGCTCCACAAGGTTCTTAAGGCGCGCGAGCTGAAGCTTTTTCAGCGCGTCCTCACACATACATTCTTTTTCTGGATTCCAAATCATGTTTCAAGTATAGCACAACTCAAATTTCAGCACAATATTAAATATACTGAATTTACTTAAATTTTATTAAAGTTCGATATTGAGGCGACCGGCGCGGATTTTTTTTACGGCGCGGGCGGATTCAACAAAAAAAGCCGAGAAACGAAGTTCCCAGCTTTCTCCACGTTAAGTCAGAATGGAATGGTTAGTTAACTCTTTTGAATTTAAGAGTATAGCCATTATAATCACTTACATATTCATCGCCATTTGCGGTAGCTGTAATTGAAGTTGCTTCACCATTCACATAAAACGTTAATTCTCCGTTTTCCAATGTATAAGTGTACCATGATGCATAAGCAGGAATAACGCTTTCTGTTTTATTGAAGTATAAACTTGTATACAAATTACCTGAACCTAATGTAAACTTCTGGAATAACAGTTCGGCCTGCTCCGTCGTCATTGATTCTGGAAGTGCGCTTGGGTTTTGAAGGACCCCGCTAGCATTGAACTGAAGAGTAAAAGTATTTCCCATAGAGGCTTCATAAGAATAGTAAGTTGTGCCAGAACCTGAATTGCCGGCTCCTCCATTATTTCCACCGCCGTTATTTCCACCACCAGAAGAATCAGGGTCTGTACTTGAACCACATCCAATTACACAAAATGCAAGAGAAACGATAAGAAGCACAGTAAACAAGCTTTTAAGTGTTTTCATTTTATACTTCCTCCAAATAAAAACAAACTGTTGTTAATTATCAGATGAAAAATGGAAGCTGTCAAATTTTTTACAAAAAAAAGCCGAGAAACAAAGTTCCCGGCTTATGATTCACCCAGCGCGATATTTTTTTACGGCGCGATTCATTTTCCGCGCAACATGAACTTCCGTGCGACGTGCATAACAGGCTTCATGTACCACGGACGAAGCTCCTTGTCAGCTTTTTTGAGCATATCGCGTATCGGGATGTTCTGAGGGCAATGCTTCTCGCATTTTCCGCACCCAACGCAAGCCGTCGCGAACGAAGAATCTTTCCGCAGAATTGTCGTCTGGAAATAGTCGCCGAGCCCGGAGCCTTTGTTTTCTGAATACATCAAGTTCCAGCCGCGGAAAATGCCCGGAATGTCGATTCCTTTCGGGCATGGCATACAATAGCGGCACCCTGTGCAGCCGACTTTCTCCGTGCGCTTTATTTCCGTGATAATCTTGTCGATGAACGCAAAATCTTCTTCCGTGAACTGCCCCGGCTTTGCGTCGGCCGCAATACGACAATTTTCCTTGACCATTTCAAGGCTGTTCATGCCCGAAAGCACGCATGTAACCTCGCTCTGGTTGAAAAGCCAGCGGAACCCCCATTCAGCAGGCGACCATCCGTGCGGATGAGACGCAATCAGTTTTTTTGCGGACTCCGGCAGCAGATTCACAAGCTTTCCGCCACGCAAAGGCTCCATTATCATAACAGGAATGCCTTTTTCGTTCGCTGCTTTTACGCCGTCTTCCCCCGCCTGCGAAACTTTATCAAGGTAATTGTACTGAACAAGGCAAAAATCCCAATCGTAGTCATCAAGAATCTTTTTGAACATCTCCGTTGTTCCGTGGAAAGAAAAACCGATGTTCCGAATCTCGCCGCTTTCCTTTTTTTGCTTTATCCAGTCCTCAATGCCAATGGCTTTAAGCTTTTCCCACTGCGAATAATCGGTAAGATGATGCATCAGGTAGTAGTTCACGTAGTTCGTGCGCAGGCGGGAAAGCTCTTCTTTAAAATACTTGTCGATTGCGGCTCTGTTTGAAATAAGGTACTGCGGAAGTTTCGTAGCTATGTTGATTTTTTCGCGAAGTCCGTTCCGCTCAACAATTTCGCCGAGCGTGGCTTCGCTACCAGGGTAGATGTAAGCCGTATCAAAATAATTTACGCCAGCTTCAACTGCCGCAAGAATCTCTTTTTCAGTCTTTTCTATGTCAATTCGCCCGGCTTTTGTCGAAAAGCGCATACATCCGTAGCCTATGGCAGAAATATCCTCGCCTTTTTTGTTTTTCCTGTACTGCATATTCAGATATTAGTATTCAGTTTTTACGGAGTCAAGGTTATATATCTTCATAAAGCGGCGTTCTTCTTCCTGAGTGCGGATAAGCATTACTTCCGTAAAGTGGCCGTCATCTTTGTTTTTGAATCCCGCGACTTTTTCGCCCGTACAGATTGAGCTTTTTATGACCGCAATTTGTTTTTCCGGGTCGAACGGAATAGATTCTAAAAGCTTCTTTTCAAATTTAGACAAATGCATACTTTTCTATAAGCTCCACTGAATACAGATGTTTTTGTTATTCTGCTCGGCCGTAGATTTGCTCCATTTCAGGCGAGTAGATTTTTTTGCCGCTGTAAACGACGAGCGGCTTTTCAACGGCAAGCCCGTGCGCGGCGCACTTTTTAGCTTCAATAAGAACCATTGTGGGCGGTGTGTCTGTGTAAGGATGAACAAAGCGGAGTCTTTTCGGCTCCAGGCGGTTACGGACGAGCGATTCCATAATTTCTGCAAGCCGCTCCGGGCGGTGAATCATGAAGAAAAGTCCGTTGGAGTTGAGCAGTCCTGCCGCCGCGACAACGACGTCCTCTAGGTTGCAGAGCATTTCGTGTCGCGCGATCGCCATTTCTGTGGAGGGGCACTTTTTTCCGTGCGCGAACGGCATATAAGGCGGATTTACTGTCACTACGTCGGCGCAGTTTTTTTGCATTTCGGAGAACACATGCTTTATGTCACATTCGATTATTTCTATTGAGTTTTGAAGGTTGTTAAGGGCAACACTGCGCCGCGCCATGTCCACCGCGTCGTGCTGGATTTCTACGCCGGTGAAGCGCACGGACTGCTCGCGGCTGACGGCGGCTTCCGCGTTTGCGGCGGCTTTTGCAGCATCCGCGCCGGTCGAAGGTGCGTCCTGTCCAAGCAGCCCGCGCCGACCGAGCAGTTTCGCAGTCATCAGGAGCGGCACAATTCCGTTTCCGGTGCATAAATCAACTACATGGCTTGTTTTGGGCGACAGTTTGGCAGATGCGTAGTCCGCGAGGAGCACAGCGTCTATTCCGAATCGGAATTTCTCTGTGTCTTGAATAATTTTGAAGTTTCCTGCGTGAAGTGTTTCGATTTTTTCCATGTACTAAAATCGCGCATCTCGCTCGCGCAACCAACTCCGCGCCGAAACGCGAAGTCGCCCTACTCTGCTTTGATTTCCTTGAGCTCGCAGGTTGTCACTTTCCAAGTGCCGTCATCATCCTGCTCAACTTCCAGAATGCCGTAGCGTCCTTCCGCGAGCGAACCTGGATTCATCAGCACCGTTTTTCCAAGCTTGCCTGTCGCATACGACTCGTGGATATGTCCGCTCAGTGCGACGAGCGGTTGATGCTCCTCAATAAAAGCACGTATATTTTTTGAGCCTGTGCTTATTCCGGCGGTAATTTTGTCCATTCCGGTGTCATAAGGCGGCTGGTGCGTAATCAGAATAAGATTGTTCCACTCTTTCTCACCGTAGCCTTCCTCGCTTTCCTGCTCGGCGACAATCGAAAGATCAGAGATGAGCTCGTCGTCAGTGCGCTCGTTCGGTGTAGTCCCGGTGAACTTAAGCGCACCGCCGGAGCCAGCGAACGCAAGACCGTCGCGGAAAATCACGTCGCCCTGCACCGAAATATCAAGCTTTTCAAGCTCCTCCAAAAACTCAGGCTCGTCGCAGTTACCGATAACCGCAAAAATGTCGTCGTGCTTTTTTACGAGCGTGTTCAGTATCGGAAGCCCGGTCTCTGGAGCCTCGAACCGCGCGAAATCGCCGATAAAAATAACCGCGTCGGCAGCAGCGAACTCCTCGTCAAGCATCTCAATGTAACCGGTATCTCCGTGTATGTCTGATAAAACTAAAAATCTCATAAATCCTCCATAGTAAACTTGTCAGGCAGCCACCCGTAAACTTTTCAAAGCTGCCGGACGGAACCGCCGCCACACAAAAAAACTAAGCGCGCAAGCGAACACTACAAACCTTTCATCACATCCGCCAGCTGCTTCATCTGCTCCGCTGTTCCTATCGTTATACGCACAAAATCCTCAACGCCCGGAATATCAAAATGGCGGATAAGGATTCCTGCCTTTTTCACAAGCTCGTAAACCTGCTTCCCCGAAAGCGACTTATGACGCGCGAAAACGAAGTTCGTCGATGAAGGCAGAACCTCGTACCCGGCAGCAATCAGCTCGTTCCTGAACCAATCCCTGTCTGCGACAATCTGCTTCGTTATCTTGCAGTAGTACGCGCAGTCCGCCGCAGCAGCCTTAGCCGCTTCCTGACAAAGATTGTCAGCCGGAAAATGATTGAACGAGTTCTTTACTGTCGTCACTGCATTCCGTAACTCAGGCGAAGCAACGATATATCCCATGCGCATACCGGCGAACGCCAGCGATTTAGAGAACGTCCGCACCACAACAAGGTTCGGGAACTCCGCCAGAAGCGGCAGAACAGATTCCGTTCCAAAATCGGCATACGCCTCGTCAACAACAAAAACCTTATCGCGCGGATACGTAAGAAGCATCTTCCGTATCGTGTCGCAAGAAAGCGCAATTCCAGTCGGCGCGTTCGGGTTGGCAAAAATAAGCCCCGAAGACTCGCGCGCGGCGGCAACCATCGCATCCGCATCTACAGAAAAATCGGCAGCAAGCGGCACTTTCAAAAGCGGAATATCATAGTAGCCCGCATAAACGGGATAAAAGCTGTAGGAAAACTCCGGCACAACAACAGGAGCATCGCTGTCAAAAAAAGCGTAGAAAACAAAAGACAGCACCTCGTCGGAACCGTTTCCGCAAAAAATCATGTCGGGCGTAATTTCAAAACCGAGTTTCTTAGCGGCCTCGTCATTCGCGAGCACACCGCCGGTTTTGTTAAGATGCGCGGCTATCACTTTTCTAAGTTCCGTCGCATCCGGATCAGGATAAAGAGCCATTTTCCGCAAGTCGTCGGCAACTAATCGGCTTACCCGCGCCGCACATTCAGGTGAAGGCGGATAAGGATTCTCGTTCGCGTTCAGTTTGACGTAAACGCGGTCAGACGGCTGCTCGCCCGGCTTGTAGGGCTTAAGGTCATTCATTCGCTTTGAGAGCATAGACAGATTCTATTCCATACTCACGCAATAAGTCAATAAAAATAACAGTATGAACGCGCCGGGGTGAAGTGGTTGCCGCAGGCAAGTCCAGAGCGATTTATGGCATCGCCAGAAAATCGCGGAGGACCGAGGCGGAGAAGCCGAGCCACGGAACACCGGGAAAGTTACAACAACTACGCACCATATTCTGATGATAACTCTTGAAATAAAGAGTTTTTGGCATATAATAGTATTATGTCATCAGAAACAAGTATTTATGCACTTTTAAAATCGTTCTCTGTACACCAAAACTCTGCAACCGTATTGCTTAACGACTTTCAGGATTATGTCCGCCGTTACGCGCAAAAGCATGCCAACGAGCAGACTGATCTTATTCCTTTTATGGGGCAGTCCACAGAACCGCTCGTTAACGAGATTGCCCTTCTTTCGACATCTAAAAAAATATCCTCTACAATAGACAAAAGCGGCAATGAGGTGATTTTCGTAATTCCTTTCATTGTCAACAAACTTGCCGCTAAATATAAAGAGATTGCGAACAATCCGACTATTCCGTTCCCGCTTTCTACGGATCTTTCAAAGAAAATTCCGCAGGATGTAGTTCAAAAGCAGGCTGTCGCCGATTTTTTGACACCGCTTTTTGAAGGCAAAACGACATACGACGAAGAAACGCTTTTCGGCCTTGTAATGCCGCGCGAAATGCCTGTAATTCTTTTTCCTTCATCAATTTCCGTAAATCTTCTGCTTGACATAAGCATGAACAAAATCCGCACGATGCTCCACAAGGACGAGTATCACGATTACTTCCTGAAAAAGCTGAAAATATCGAATCCGGGAAAAGAAATTTCTGTTAAGAACTTTTTCACGCAGTTCGTTACAAAGCCGGTGGACGCGCTTGAAACGCTCAAAAACTCCGGCGACGCGTTCTATTTTTGGAGCCAGTTGTGTTTCTTTATCCGGCAGGATTACGAGAAAGTTAAGGATTACACGGCAGAGGATATCGCGATTCTGCAGAGCGTCATCATAACGGAAATTGCGATATCGTTCTTTAAGAACAAGTCGCAGCAGAACGCGCAAAGGCAGGCCGCTCTCAAAACACTTGAAAGCCATCTTTCAAAACCGCCGTATTACTTTGATCATGCGACAATTTTGAAATTCACTGACAGTAAGGGCGTTCCGCTTATCGGGCAGTATTCGGAAGAGGATTTGAGCAATTTCCTTAAGGAAAAGACGACAAAGTCCGAAAACAACGAGCTGCCGGAGCTGCTTACGTTCAAGGCATATACGTCAGACCAGCGTTTTTACATAGAGAAGACGAAGGTTCTTCAGCTTATTGTAAGGCTTTGCAGCGACGCGCGCGAGACGCTTAAAGACAAGATAACAAAAGAGTGGTACGAGATTTATCAGGATTTTGACAGCGTACCGGAAATGTCAAACCAAAACTCGTTCGAACTGAAACTGGAGCAGGAAGTTAAGACTGTTTCGCCGATACTTTACGCGCTGCTCAACTCTAACTTCCTTTCGCTCGTTCATTACGAGGCACGCATGGCGCATGACCCTTCCGCAGAAAAAGTCGTGCTTTTTTCTGACGGAAAGCTTCTTCCGTACAGCGAGCTTCTTATGCTTTCGCGCCATGAAATAGTGACTGACGCGCGCATACTCCTGCCGTTCTGGTATACAACTCCTATAATTTCATGGTTCGTTTCGCTGTTCTTGCGTCCTTCTAAGAAAGATGCACAGAAACGGCAGGCAGAACGGAAACGTGCGGCGCGCGAGACAAAAACTGATGAGTATGATAATCAGACGTTCAAGTCCACCTCAAAGACAGGCGACAGAAAGAAAGACCTTGTGAACGCCGCAAGAGCACTTGAAGAGAAGATTATTCCGCAGGGTTCCACGCTCGACAGGGAGCTTCATTCATACGAGCACCAGTGGAACATGCTTATAAACAAAAAGCTTGCCGAAGACCTTACAGAAGACGTCAACTCGCTCATACGCGATTACGTCCGTAAGACAATCAGGACGCTGCAGGGTAGCAGTTTCACCGATGAAAGGGTACGCGGGCTTGCGGAATCGCTGGCGAAAACGCCGTCTTTGCAGCGCATAAAAGACCAGGAAGAGCTTACGATGTACATTCAGCTGTATATCATCAAGCTGGTAAAGAACCTGTAGTTTTGCACCGGGTCGCGCGGGGGCATGCGCGTGACGCTGTTAAGGCGCATACCCAAGGCGCAAAATCTCTAATTTCTCCACATTACGATTTTTTTTGAAAATTTTTCTCATTTTTTTTGCTTCTGTCAGGCAAATTCATCACTTTTTTTAAAGCCAAAAGCAATAAGTATCTATGTACACCAAATGTACAGATTCTTATGTAACAGGAGCACTTAGAAAATGAATCCTCTAAACTCAATTCTTTTGGAAGGGAATGTCGTCAGACAGCCAGAAATCAAAGAAACTGCAAAAGGAACAGCAGTCTGCACATTCTCTATCGGCTCAAACAGAAGCTACCGCTCGGAAGCTGGAACTTTTGACAAAGAAGTTTCATTTTTTGACATTGAAGCTTGGGGTCAGCTGGCGATAGTATGCAGCCAGCAGTGTGTGAAAGGCAGGGGCGTAAGGGTTGTCGGACGGCTTAAACAAGGCCGTTGGACAGACACATCTGGCAAAAATCATTCCAAGGTGACTGTCATCGCGGAGCATGTAGAGATGAAGCCTATATTCCAAAAAGAAGAGAATGAATCTTCATCGCAGAATTCTGCCGCTATTTTTGAGGAAGTCGAAGAAAAAGAAGCTGCAGTTGTATTCTAAAAAAAGCGCTGGTTAATTTTGTCGGGAATTAGCCAGTGTTAAGAAACAGAGGGCGTGTGGTCGTAAAAATTCCTGTTCTTTTAGTTTTCCATTAACCCTACATTTTGCCGCCGTTTCCGTATCTTTTTCTGTTTCTAGTGGGAGCGGCGGTGTTTTTTCAGCGGCGACTGCCTTATTTCTTGTTGTAACGGCGTTTTTTTCCTGCCGATTCAGCCGGCTTTCCCCCACTCTTTCCGGCAGTTTTTCCGCGCCGTGCATAAGAGGGCGCACCATTTTCGTTGCGCTCTGCAGCAGCCTTATAAGCTTCCATCTTTTCTGGCGAATAAAAACCGTCCTTCCAGTTGAACCGGTCGGATTCTGGCAAAACTTCGCCCTTGAACAAAGCCCGCATTATAAACTTAAAGTCCTGCTTGCGCACTTGCGTCCTGGAAAAATCAATAAGGAAGTGCGTGAAACCTTCTTTTTCAAGCCGGGCTTTGTTGTCTATGATAGAGAAAGGCTTTTCGGGCATTACGAAAGAACCGTCTTCCGGCGTGGAAAGCGTCTTAAAGACAGTGCCTTCTTTATCCGTAAAATACAGGAAGTCATACGATTCCGGCAGTTTGAAGCGCATACGGAACAATGCCGGATATGCAAAAAGCGTTACCATAACCTTGCGGCGGAGCTTCGGCTCAAACGTTGCCTCCAAATTTTTGCGAGAATTCTCAATCGGGGTGATAAAACAGTCTATGTTCTGGTTTTCAAGCCAAGAAGCCGCCCATCTGTTGAATGTGTACAGATACGGCCCGCCGAGCATGACGACTTTTTTGCCGCGCAGCATGTTGATGTGCGCCGGATTGTTCACGACAAACTGCCGGAATCCGTCGGCAATAAGCGTGTCGAGCGTCTGTGAAAGTTTTTCTTCAGCGTCAGCCGGGCAGTACGGATCGAGCGAAATGAAAATCTGCTTTTTGGAGTAAGGCAGCGTCGCTTTTTTCTCTACCAAATCGTACGTAGTTTCGGAATTAAGCTCCAGAATAACGCGAATCTGACGCTCACCAAGAATAGTGAACATATCTTTTAATGTGGAAACCTGCACGTAAAGCCCGTCCGGAAAGCCTTCCACACCTGTTTTCGGAACCGGCGTAAGGTCAAGAACTGGAAGAAGTTCCGCGCCCGGCTGCCTTCTGAACGGCGAGAGGTCTGACGGCAACACACGCTGATACCGCTTTGACATCGACTTTGTTTGGAGCAGATACACAGAATCGCCCTGCGCAAATCCGTCCGGAATGTCTATCCAGCGAACGCCGTCAACAACTTTGACATGCTTTATTTTGTGACTTTCGCGGCCTGTGTCGTCTTTGCGGTGAAGACGGATAGAGTCTCCGGCATCCGGGTCGTAGCTGCCGCCGCGTATGTCCGCGAACGCGACGCGCGCCGACTCTATCTTGTCGCCATTACGCACATTCACGTCCTCTTTTTTAATGTTCTGTATCGTTCCAAGGAAAATACCGGTTCCGCCCGCCTGATCCGGATTCAAAAAGTTCTCCGCGTCACTGGAGTCGTACCAGTAGCGTGTCTTTGCCCGCGCGAAGTCTGTTGCGAGCATACGCTTTCCTGTCGCGATCGCGCCTTTTTTGTCTTTTTCCCAGTTGTCCATGACGTAGCGGTACGCGGCCGTAACGCTTCCAACATACTCCGCGCTTTTCATGCGTCCTTCAATTTTGAAAGACTCCACGCCCGCCTGCATAAGATCCGGGATGCGGTCTATAAGCTGCAAATCGTGCGGAGAAAAGAAATATCCGGTTCTTTCCGCTCCGTCTGCGTCCGCGTTATAAAGGCGGCGGCATGCCTGCGTACACATACCCCTGTTTGCCGATTTTCCGCCGAGGTAGCTTGAAAAAAGGCACAAACCCGACTCGCTTACGCACAGCGCACCGTGCACAAAAACTTCAAGTTCTGCGGACGACGCGGCTTTTACGGCTTTTATCTCTTCCAAAGAAAGCTCGCGGGCAAGCACGACGCGCTTAAAACCTTCGCGGCTCAAAAGATTCACGGCGGCGGCACTAGACCAGTTCTGCCGGGTTGACGCATGAAGCTCCCGTTTCG